>JACCDW011806933.1_pt1 | contig 28756 bp, 26 predicted proteins | sample 7449781 | NCBI WGS metagenome assembly JACCDW01 (sample SAMN15323449, study PRJNA562643) | freshwater metagenome | isolation source: river surface water | place: USA:Blue River Watershed | collected 2017-08-18
ATCGTTATGAAAAAAGAAGATAATAGCATGATCACTACTTGGCTTAAAAATAATAGCGATCCAAAAATTGAAATAAAAGTACTAAATGAAGCTATTGATAAATTAATAGAGCAATTACAAATAGCTTATTTGGAGCAAGATAAATTTGCTATTGAGTTTGCAGAGTGGTTATTAATAGATCCTAATATTAATCAATTTCAATATAGTTATAAAGATTTATTAGAACAATTTAAAAGGGAAAAAGGATTATGACACTAAAAGAAAAGTTTAAAAAGCAATTAGATACTGCAACGCCAACTTTAAATAGACCATTTTATCAATCAGAACAATGCGAAAAAATAGCAGATGAATTTGCTATTGGATTTGCAGAGTGGTGTGATGATAATTATTTTAGAATGGGTAATACTTCTATATTGAGTGACTCAACAGATTGGGAAGATAATATGAAATTTACTACAAAAGAACTATATGAAATTTATAAAATACAATGCCACAATTTTTAGGACTTGGCTTAAATATATATTTTTAAAAACACCAATAAAAATAGCGTCGATAGAATTTTTACAAGAAAATTATAACGCAACAAATAGGGAGCGTAAATTAATTGAAAGAATTAAAAATATTAATAAATTTTAAAAAAATAAGTTATGAAAAAAGAAACACTTAAAGAATATTTACAAAGACTAAAAGATAGACGTACAGAAGATGATTATAAGTACACTGACGAAGATTTTGAAAAGAACAAAAAATATATTTCAAATTGTTTTAAAAATGAAATAAGCGTTTATAAATGTTTAGAGTTGATGTATTTTGCAGAAAAAGATATTAAACAAACAGAAACAATAGAATATGATTTACTACAACATATCAAATTCTGTCTTGAGTGCAAAAATGAATCACAAGCAATTAGAATGATTGAGCAATATGGTTTTGAAATGCAAGAAAAAGGGTATAGTGAAGAAGAAGTATTAAGCTTATTGCTAAACCTACCTAATTACTTTATTAGTATACACAAACACCAACGTATAAATGAATGGTTTAAACAATTTAAAAAGAAATAAAATATGAAACAAACAGCAGAAAGTATTTTAAGAGAATATATACAATTTGACGATGCAAATCAGTCAAAAACTATTGAAATTTTACCATTAACAATAATTGATGCAATGGAAGAATATTCAAATCAACAAGAAAAAAATTATAGTGAACAAGATATGAATGATTATGCAAATTATCGGTTACTATTTAAAAAATCAATAAAACCCAATGAATGGTTTGAAGAATTTAAAAAAGAAAAAGGATTATGATTGATTATAAAAAAGAGTTTGTAAGGTATCTTAAAGAATGCCATACAGAAACATCTGCAAAACATTTAATAGTTACCTTAGAATCTGAAAAAGAATTTTGGAAAAAAGATTTAAAAGCATATATTATTGGAAGTGATGATTACAACTATATGAAAGCTTTGATTGATAGAATATCAGAAGTAAATGAACAAATAAAAATTGTTAAAAAAGAGAAAGGATTATGAAACAATTCTTAATATTCACAATAACATGGGTTGCTAACAACTTAGCTGTACCATTTTGGGTTGTTGGGCATGTTCATTTAACAATAAATATATATGAAGACATACATGAAATAATAGCTTCTTTTGGAATGAATATATTAGTTGCAATAGGATTTTGGATAGAGTGGAAAAACAATATAAAACAAAATAGATTATGAAAAGTTACAACATACCAAATTACATAAGGTATAAAGAAGACATCAAGCAAACAAATAAAAACAGTTTGTCTGATGATTTCTACGGATACACAAGAGATAAACTTATTGCTAAGTTCTTACCATTAGTAGAGAATATTGCAAAGAAGTTTTCAACTGCAACACAAGCATGTGGAGTATTAGATATTACAGATCTTATCCAATATGGATCTATTGGTTTAGTTCAAGCTATTGATCGCATTGATTGGGATTCAATAAGCTTGGCTGATAATAAAGAAAGCACATTGAAGTCGTTTCTATCTAAAAGAATTAAAGGATCGATTAGACGAGCTATAGATATTAATAGAGGTTCAATTAAAATTCCAGAGCATAAACTAAATGAAATACGTAAGGACAATAATAAAGACCACACATTGGTCGCAATGTTTTTTAACTCTATATTTTTAAGCATTGACGAACAGATTAACGATGATGATGAAGATAATATGTTATATCAAATTCCTGATCAATCTGAGGTTTACAATGTGGGTTTACTAAATTTATATTTAACAAGTTTACTTAAAAAACATTTAGATGATCGTGAGTTTGAAGTACTACGTTTAAGTTATGGATTAGACTGTGATAAACATTCTGCAAATGATATTGCCGATCAATTAGGCATCGAAGGAGCAAGTGCTTATGTTAGAATTTCTGAGATTAAAAAGCAAGCAATTAAGAAGTTAGTTGATAACGTCGATCCCTCTCAAGTCCTTGATTTCCTATAAGTTAAATGTAAAATCAAGCTAAAATACGTAATTATTATAATATAAAACTAAACCAATTAAATCAAATATATGGCAACAAAAACGAATGAAACCGAATTACCACTTATTGGAAAGTTAGCAATAATACAGACTGAATTTAAGTCTAAAAAATCGCGATACAATTCATTTGGTAAGTACAACTTTAGGTCTGCTGAAGATATTCTTGAAGCGACCAAACCATTTTTACTGCGGCTCGGCGTATCAGTCACTGTTACGGAAAGATTTATAGATAATAGTAATGGTTTTCCAATATTAGAATCTACTGCAACAATTAGTGACTTATCTGGAGACATACATGCACAAGCAATTGTTGGAGTTGACCTCGATCAGAAAGGTATGCAAATGCCTCAAAAGTTTGGATCCGCGTCAAGTTATGGTAAAAAGTATGCATTAGGAAATCTATTCTTGATTGATGATACACAAGATCCAGATCATGGAGCACCTCAACCGGAAACTAAGAAAACTTTATTAACTCCTAATGATGATGCATTTGCTAAAGCTAAAGAGTTTGTTGTTAACGGAGGAGCTCTTGCTACAATCAAAAAGAAATACGAATTATCTCCTGAAGCAGAGACAATATTAACTTCTTTATAATATGACTAAAGAAGAAATCTTAGAGAAGTTAAAAGAGGATGAGCATTATTATGGTGAGTTTGGTAAAAACTTTTTAAGTAATTCAAACATATCTGCATTACTTACCAATCCATTATTATTGAATGCTCCACAAGATCCTAACCCCAACTTTGTTATTGGCGGTTACTTTCACACAGCTATTTTAGAGCCTGACAAATTGCATAAATACAAAATCATAGAAGCAACAACCAGAAATACTAATAAGTATAAAGAATTATCTGGTGGAGAAATTTGTTTGTTACAGCATGAAGCAGATAAAATAGAATTAATGAAAGATACAATGTTAGCAAATGATGTATGCAATGGATTAATACGAGGCTTTAATGTTGAGTATGAAGTTCCTGGAGTTACAGAATTATTTGGTGCAATGTGGAAAGGCAAAGCAGATATTATAAACCATGATGAAGGTTTAATTGTAGATTTAAAAACAACATCCGACTTAAGTTCATTTCCATATTCAGCAAAGAAATATAACTACGATAGTCAAGCATATATTTATAAACAACTATTCGGATATGATATGATCTTCATGGCAATTGATAAGTCAACACATCAAATTGGTATATTTGATTGTTCAGAAAACTTTCTTTTGAGTGGTGAAGACAAAGTCAGACGAGCAGTAGAAGCATACGATTTATTTTACAAGACAGAGGATTTCGATCCAAAACAATTTCTGATTACCAAGACTTTATAATATGAGAATATATACTGATGAACAAAAAGCAGCTAGAAAAATAGCAAATAGAAATTATTACTTAGCTAATAAAGAAAGAATAATATCTAAAGCTAAAGAAAGGCTTAATGATCCAATCAATAAAGAAAAACATAATGCTTCGCAAAGATTATATTATACAAAAAATATTAAACAAAAAGTTAATGAAGGATATTATGTTTATTATTTACCAGAGGAGCATTATTGTGGAATAACAAGTAATTTGTATCATAGAGAATCCTCCCATAGAAATACCGCAGGGAAAAATACAGAAAATATGACGGTGCTTTTCCATTCAATGGATAGAGACATTGCCGCACATCATGAAGGATTATTTCAATGCGTGTTGGGAATCAATGGCTTAAATTATAATTAAAAACCCTTAACTAAAAACAAAAAACGAGAATTATGGCAAGTATTATTAAAGCAAGTATTAATTTAAATGAAATCCCTAAAAACAAAATTATAGATGGCAAGAAAGGCAAGTACCTTCCTATAACTATAACAATCAATGATGAAACAGATCAATTTGGTAATCAAGGACCAATCATGGTTGAACAATCAAAAGAAGAACGAGATGCTAAAGCGCCTAAAGTATATCTTGGAAATGTTAAAGTGGTATGGACTAATGGTCAGAATGTTGCTGCTGCACCCAGAACTGATGGTCAAGCTGCGCCGGTACAAAGGGCACCTGCTCCAATGGACGATCTCCCATTCTAAAAAATAAATGTACTTATAATGCTTACCGTAAGATCAGCATATGAGTCTTCTTAGTTAGTTAAACCCCATTCGTGGGGTTTTTCTATCTAAAGTAATGAGCTCTTACAATCTTAACACGATTGTGTTTTGATAATGTATATGTAACAAACTATATTCAAATGAATATAAAACAATCAAATATTAACAAATCATATTCAATTAGATATAATGCAGACAACAGAGATAAATGGTTTTTTGATTGACCAATTCAATCAATACAAACTTGAAGAAGGTAAGTCACAAGGTATTTGTCCATTGTGTTCTTCAGATAGGAAACCTAAAAATGAGAAGGCTAAATGTGCATCTTATGATTGGGAACGGGGTATAGGTACATGTCACAATTGTAATAAATCTTTTCAGTTACATACATACCAACGTAAAGGTAATAGCGAAAAGGTTTATGTTAGACCAGAACAACCAATTTCAACGGAAGTTGTAAAAGAAATAGGTGAACCTGTAGTTAAATGGTTTGAAGGTAGGGGCATTTCTAAAGAAACACTTTATGAATTAGGTATAACAGAAGGTCCTGAATTCATGCCTCAAACAGGTAAGGTTGAAAACACAATTCACTTTAATTATTATATTGGTGATCAACTTACTAATATTAAATACCGTGATGGTCGTAAGCACTTCAAATTATTTAAGGGAGCTGAAAAAGTATTCTATAATATTAATAGCATTGTAGGTTTTGAATATTGTGTAATTGTGGAAGGCGAGATGGATGTGCTTGCATTACACGAAGCAGGTATTACTAATGCAATCTCTGTGCCTAATGGCGCAACATTACATCAAAACAATTTAGAATACTTAGATAATTGTATTGATTACTTTGAAGACAAAGCTAAGATTATTATTGCAGTAGATTCTGACGCTGCAGGTCAGGCATTGCAAATGGAATTAGTTAGAAGGTTAGGATCTGAAACCTGTTATATTGCAACATTTGATGATTGCAAAGATGCAAATGAATACTTACTTAAATATGGCAAAGAAGCATTATCACAAAGGATTGCGAGAGCAAAACCCGTACCACTTGAAAACGTTACAACGTTTAGAGACATTGAAGATGAAGTTACAGACTTTGTTCGTAATGGATTCAAACCTGGTTTCCAAGTTGGTCTGGATAACTTTGATAGTATTTTTTCTACGTACACTGGTCAATTCATTACTGTTACCGGTATTCCATCTTCTGGTAAATCTGATTTTGTAGATCAAATGGTTGTTGGGTACAATGAAAAGTACGGTTGGAAAACGGCATATGCATCACCAGAAAATACACCGACCTATTTACATGCTCACAAGCTTATGAGAAAAACGTGGCAAGGCATGCCAACGGTCGCAGACATCAAGACTGAAAAGTGGAATCAAGTTGCTGATCACGTAAATGATAACTATTTCTTTATTGATATGGAACGTTATACTTTAGACGCAGTACTTAGGAAGGGCGCTGAGCTAGTTAAACGTAAAGGAATTAAATGCTTAGTTATAGATCCATTCAATAAGGTAAGAGATATGAATGCTGAGTCTGGTGATGTTAATGCCTACACGTTAGAATATCTAACTAAGATTGAAATCTTTGCTAAGAAGTATGATGTATTAGTAATGATTGTTGCGCATCCTACTAAAATGTATAAAGACGCTAAAGGTAATATTGAAGAGCCGACCATGTATAATATCAAAGGTGGTGGTGAATGGTATGATGCTTCTTATCATGGTTTATTAGTTCATAGAAACTATGAAGATAAAACTGTTAAAGTAAAAGTTCTTAAATGTAAGTTCCAAAATCTTGGTGAGAATGGTGCTGAATGTCATTTCAAATGGGAACCTCATTCAGGTTGTTTTATTCCTCATACTCCTGCAATTAGTTCTGATGATAAAATGCCTTGGGAATAATGGGTAGTGGATTTAAGAAACCCGTTATAGATATGGGTAATCATATACCTTCAACCAAAGAACAAGAAGCATATATGTGGTGTATAAAGAATAATATATTTGTTTCACCTCATGCTAAGAGTGCAACTGAATGGTATTTAGATATAACTATAAACGGCAATATAAATACAAGCCCAACTGCTTATAAGAAGAATGATATATGGAAACAACTATATAAGTTTTATGTATATTATTATGACAAGTATGCCAATAAGATAGAGGTAGCAACAGTTGAAGATCCAAAGGATAAAACAAAAACAAAACAAAAGACAGAAGAAAATTCTAATAACTTTAAATTATTTTAAATGGTAACATACGAAGAAGGATACAGAAGATTATTATGGGAATGCTTAACTAATGGTGTTCATAGAAATGATCGTACTGGTGTAGGTTGTAAATCTATTTTCAATGCTTCATTGAAAGCTAATGTATCTAAATACTTTCCTGTTATAACCGGTAGAAAAATGTTTGAAAAGACTTTCAATACAGAATTCGAATGGTTTATGAATGGTGAAACTAATATACAAAGATTCAGAGATGCAGGCGTAAAAATATGGGATGCTTGGGCAGATGAGAATGGAGATCTTGGTCCTGTGTACGGACATCAAATGCGCAATTTTAACGATCAAAATATTGATCAGATGCAAATGCTTATTAAACAATTAATAAACAATCCAGACAGCCGTAGACATATTATAAGCTTATGGAATCCTGCTCAAATAGATCAAATGCGATTGCCTCCTTGTTATTTGTATTTCCAATTCTTTGTAGAGCATGATAAACTTAATATGTTTGTTGTACAAAGATCTGGTGATTTGTTCTTAGGTATACCATATGATATGGCTTTGTTTACTAAAATACTTTTATATGTTTCTGATAAAGTTGGATTAAAAGCAAATTGGCTAGAAGTACAGATTGTTGACGCTCATATTTACGATAATCAATATGATGCTATACACGAATATCTTATGCAAGATACTTTTGACACTCCGGAGTATATTTACGAAAACGGAGCATTAACCTTAATAAATTATAAACACGGTCCAGTAATTACAACAAAAGTGGCCATTTAATCTAAATTATGTATTATATCTATCACATTTTTGGTAAAAAGATTGGAGTTACACGTAATCTTAATAATAGAGTTACAGTTGAACAAGGGTACCATCCAACAGAATATGAAGTTCTAGAATCTAGTGAAGATATAGATTATATATCAGCTAGAGAATTAGAACTTCAATCTATCTACGGATATAAGATAGATCGACAATCTTACAAACAATTAGTTAACAAAAACAAAAAAAGAAAACCTATGGTATTAAATGTAACAGAACAAACAACTACTTTTCCATGTCCTTTAAATAAGCTTAAAGGTAATCTAATGGATAATAAAGGATTAACAATTGAAACTCAATTCGGTAAGTATCTTGTTAATGATGAATTAATTGATTGGATAGTCAATAATGCTAATACTTCAATGTTTAACCCCGCTAGATCTTATGTATATAATAAAGCATTACATGAGCGGTTTAAAGATTACCGTACAGACCCAAACCCATTTGCAGGAGAAACTAAAGTTGAAGTTCCTAATGTATATGATCTTATTAGACAATGGGCAGATGAGCGAGGCATATACAGAAATGGCGATGCTAAAACACAATTCATAAAACTTCAAGAAGAGACTGGGGAACTTGCTAGAGCAATCTTAAAGAATAACAAAGAAGAATTGATTGATGCGATTGGTGATGCAGTAGTTGTATTAACTAATCTGGCTGCATTAGAAGGATTAAAAATAGAAGACTGTGTTACATCAGCCTATGATGTAATTAAATCAAGACAAGGCTCAATGATTAATGGAACATTTGTAAAACAAACACTATAATATGACAGAACAAACAATTAAATTTAGAGATCCAGTTGTACAATGCGTTGTAAATAAATTTGTAGATCGATCTGATGTAGGCTTTGCTAAATATAAAACAACCATGCGTGATGATCAATCTGACGTATTTGTTTGGCTTAATCATTTACAAGAAGAGTTAATGGATGCTACATTATATTTACAACGTTTAAAAGAAGAAATATCAACTTTGCGTGAAGAAAAAGCATTATTAAATTCTATGAATGATATAGATGTTATAGATGCTTTTGTATTTGAAATTGATAAAAAAAAACAATCGAAAGATATCTTGAAGCGAAAGAAGCGGAAGAATGGTCATGGGCGTAATTGGACAATTGACGATGATGATGTAGATGTACAACATGATCGCTTTAAACATTTTGCAAGTGACAAAAATCCGTTTGAAGGGTTTCATACAACATTTACTAAATGAAAAGAAGATCAACAAAAAAAGGACCAGTTACAGCAAAGGTTGTATCATATGAAGGTATTACCTTTGCTTCAGGACTGGAAAAGTACATGTATAAAGCTTTAAAAGAAGCGGGTATACCTTGTGAATATGAAAAGCATACTTTTGAATTAATGCCATCATTCTTATTTGAAAACGATTGTATAGAAAGACAATCAAATAGCAAAGGAGATTATATAAATCGTGGCAATAAAAAAGTATTAAACCTAAAATATACTCCTGATTTTGTTGGTGAAAACTTTATTATCGAAACAAAAGGTAGAGCTAATGATTCTTTTCCATTAAGATGGAAGATGTTTAAAAAGTGGATGGTTGATAATGGTGACAATAGAACACTATATAAACCGCAAAATCAAGTTGAGTGCCAAGAAACGGTTAGATTAATACTGAAATCTATGGAAAACAAATAGTTGCATTACGTAATAAAAGAATGTTACACGTAATTATATAAATATAAAATATAATTATAATGGGAACAAAAAAATGTAGAGTTTGCAATATTGAAAAAAAATTGTCAGAATTTCATAAATGTATTAAAGAAAATGCAACTTATTTAAGATCTTATTGTAAAGAATGCGGAAAAATGCAAAGAAGACAATGGCGCGGAAACAAAAAAGATGGGCTTTGGTATGTTTATTATTTACCAGAAGAACATTATGTTGGAATAACTAGCTTAATTGAGGAAAGAATGAAAGAGCATGATAAAAAAGGTAAAATAACAGATAACTATGAAATAATTGCAAAATACAATCATCCTGCATTAGCTTTAATGACTGAAGCCTTATTCCATTATTGTGGTTATAACGGATGTAATTATAGCTAATTTAAAAACAAATAAGATTATAAAAAAGAGTGTGACAAAACTATAGAATTAATTTTAAAACAAAACGCAAATGAGTGAACAAGGAAAGTATTGGACAATTACAGTAGGGTTATACCCTGGTATACTATTTGGTTATAGGGCATACCAAGAAGAAGATTTTACAACATATGTTATTTATTTACCATTTGTTGATTTTGCATTAGAAATAGAACATTAATAATTTTAAAAACAAATAATGAGTTTAAGCTTAGACAAACAAATATTAAGTGACATAACAGTATACACAAAGTATGCAAAGTACATACCTAATAAAGAAAGGCGTGAGACTTGGGAAGAATTAGTAACTAGGAATATGGATATGCATACAGCCAAATTCCCAAAAATGAAAGAATCAATTGAGCAGATTTACCAAAACTTTGTTTTTAATAAAAAAGTTTTACCTTCAATGCGAAGCCTACAGTTTGGTGGTAAAGCTATTGAGCTTAATAATGCTCGCATTTATAACTGTGCTTTTCTACCTGTTGATAGTATTCATAGCTTTTCTGAGACTATGTTCCTATTGCTTGGAGGTACTGGGGTTGGCTATTCTGTCCAGAATCACCAAATCGAGAAGTTACCAGAGATTCGAAAACCTAATTATGACAGAAAGAAAAGATACGTAGTTCAAGATAGTATCATTGGTTGGGCAGATGCAATTAAAACATTATTCAAATCATACACAGGAGAATTAACATCCCACGTTCAATTTGATCTATCAGACATTAGACAGAAGGGTGCATTACTTGTTACTGCTGGTGGTAAAGCGCCGGGTCCTGAGCCATTAAGATTAGCATTAGTAAAGATTGAAGCTATTTTACGTGAAAAAGAAGATCGATCTAAATTAACAGATATTGAGTGCCATGATATTATGTGTCATATTGCCGATGCAGTTTTAGCTGGTGGTATTAGACGTGCTGCAATGATCAGTTTGTTTGATCTTGATTCAGAAGCAATGTTAAATTGTAAAGCTGGCAATTGGTGGGAAAACAATCCTCAAAGAGGTCGAGCTAATAACTCTGTAGTTTTATTACGTCATAAAATTGATAAGAAAACATTTGATAAAGTATGGGAACGTATTGAGGCATCTGGATCTGGTGAACCGGGTATTTACCTGACAAATGATAAAGATTGGGGAACTAATCCTTGCTGTGAAATTGCATTGAGACCGTATCAGTTTTGTAATTTAACGGAGATCAATATGGCAGATATTGAAAATCAAGAGGACTTTAATGCTCGTGCATCCGCAGCGGCATTCTTAGGTACATTGCAAGCTTCATACTCAGATTTCCATTACTTACGTGATATATGGAGAAAGAACACGGAAAAAGATGCATTACTTGGAGTATCAATGACAGGCATTGCATCAAAATCAAATTTAGAATTAAATTATGAAGAAGCTGCTCAAGTGGTTAAAGACACCAACAACGTTATTTCTGCTGCTCTTAATATTAATAGGGCTGCTCGTACTACTGCCGTCAAACCTGCTGGGACCACAAGTCTTGTTTTGGGGACTTCTAGCGGTATACATGCTTGGCATAATGATTATTATATCCGTCGTATGCGATTAGGCAAGAATGAAGCAATCTATTCTTATCTTGCTATACATAATCCTGAATTGCTTGAGGATGAGTATTTTAATCCAACATCGCAAGCAGTAATTTCTGTGCCTCAAAAAGCCCCAGATGGAGCCATAACACGTCATGAGTCTACTTTGGATTTACTTGAAAGAGTTAAGTTGATCTCTAAAGACTGGGTTAAGCAAGGGCATTCAAAAGGTAATAATACACACAATGTTTCATGTACAGTTTCTGTTCGTGATGATGAGTGGAAGATTATTGGTGAATGGATGTGGGCTAATAAGGAATATTATAATGGTTTATCTGTATTACCTTATCATGGTGGTACATACAAGCAAACACCATTTGAAGATTGTACTAAAGAAGTTTACGAACAGATGATGTCTACGTTAAAGAATGTTGATTTATCAAAAGTTGTAGAAATACAAGATAATACAAACTTTGTTGATGCTGCTGCTTGTGGTGGTGGTAATTGTGAAATAACTTAATATTAAAATATGAAAGAACAAACCTTAGTTGAAATGAAGAATAAGCTTGATGCAATTATTCGTGTGTTACAACAATTAATGAATGAACAACAACACTTAACTACATTAGCGGCTGGCACATTAGAAACTGTAAAATTAATGCCTGGTTATGAAGAAGCAATAAAAACTTTAACAGACAAGGCAAAAGAAAAGCTCGAAGAAGAGCCTAAATTAGAAATTTAATTAAATAAAAAAAGGGAGGCTAATTAAAGCTTCCCTTTTCCATTTTGGAACTATTAGGTATGGTGCCTATTTTGTACTTGTTCCTAATCTTCGTAATCTTCTTTCTCTTTCGATTCTTTCTTTCCTTTTATTTCTTCTTTTAAGCGCTTCTTCTTTTTTTATTTTTATGCGTTCTTCAAAAGGCAATTGTCTTATAGAATCTTTCTTTCTTTTTCTTTCTTCCGCTGCTTTTTGAATACCTTCTTCTTTTCTTAAGGCTTTTCCAGCTTCTTTTATTTTAGTATCGGCTTCATTACCTGTTATTCCAACACTAAATGGACTCCATCCTAATCCAATCATGATTCTTTGCCATGCTTCATTTTGTGAATTTAATGATTGTGATACATTTTCAATCTTATTAACAAAACGATCCATTGGTATATTTGTTGTTGATTCTACAACTTTACCGGTAATGGAATACATTGGACCTAAATGAACTCTTCCATCTTGCATTACTCCCCAACCTCTTGCTTCTATAAGATCTTTGTCATATTTAGTTTGATTTAATCCACTATATAACTTCTTAAGTTTAGATCCAATAGGGGGAGAAATATTAGTTCCTTCTAAAACAACTTTAGCATAATCAGGCTGCTTCTTTTCCTTTTCCTCAATATATTTTAAGATCATGTTTTTTGTAGTAGCAGTTATACCTCCTATAAAACCTGTTCCTCTTAATATTGTATCTAATACATCATCAGCTAACCCAATTATCTTTTGCTCTTTTGTTTTTACCGCTTTTTGTTTTTCTTTATCTTCATCATCGCCTCCATCATCACCGCTAAAAGCTACAGCAAATAAACCTTGTTGTAAAACAGAGAACATAATGTTCTGAATAGCAACGTAATAAGCTATTTTAGATATATTTGTTTTAACATCACCTCTACCATTTTTAAGATCTAATACAGCTTTTTTAACAATACGAGATTGTTGCATTGCTGTATTTTGGAATGTTAATAATAATCTACCAGCAGCGCTTGCTTGTTGTTTTGATATATCTCTAGGATCTCCGGATTGTTGTGTTTCATCCGCAACTTTAGAAAAATCATTCCATGCTTTACGTTCTGCTTCTTCTTCTGATAATCCTTCCTTTAAATAAGAATTAATTCTATTTCTGTAAAAAGGAGCACCGCCTGATGCAATAGCAAAACTATCTGCTAATTGAGTTGGCGTATATCCAATCTTTAATAAATAAGATAATACTGCACCAACTTTATTTTTACTAGTTGCAGCAGCATTAGCAATTTCAGCAGCAGCAACGTCTTCTTTTAATCCACCACGTCTTTCCTTCATTTTATCTGAATTCCAAATACGAGAAAAGTCTTTCCAATATTGTGGTTGATTAGCGAATGCTTTTGCTGCAGCATATGGATTGTTATCTCTAAAATTTAAGAAGTTAACCGCTCCAATTAATTGTAACGCAGCAGATCGAGTATTCAAGAACATGATCGCTCCGGTAGATCCATTTACCCAATTACTCCACCTTGTTGTTTCTTTGTCTTTACCAAAGCTTTTGTTTTTACCAGAAATCATTCTGTAGATTACATCTTCCAATGCTTCTCTAACATTAGTTCCATAAACAGCCTCAATCTTATTCATATTAGGGTTGTCTAATCTACCGTCTTTAAATTTACCAAACAATTCTTCAACGTTTTCAATAAATTCACCTAAGAATTTTTTTCTACCGTCTCCTTCTGTTAAGTTATGTAAGTCTGATATAATTGTACTTGCATCCCAATATTCTGTAGGATTAACCCATCCAATACCTTGTCTACCCATTATAGTAAGACCTTCTTTGAAAGCTTTTAGTTCTGGATCGTTATTAACAAGACTTGTTAATTTTCTTTCATCTCTTTCTGATAATCCAGGAATTTCTTTTCCACCTTCATTCCACATGGCAACCCTTATGGCTTGATCATATGTAAAGTCTTTATCAGGAGTTAAACTTTCAAGTTTCTTATTAATATCAGGAAATGCATTTAAAAGTTTTTTGTATTCTCTTTTAATAGATTGTCTAGCCGCGTCCATTAATATGTTACCCTCAGTATACGGCACTAACAATGCATCTTCAAAGAATTTCTTTTGTTCCTCTCCTTTTTTACCTTTACCCATGAAGTTGTATAAAAGTAATTCAAAGTCTGCTGCTGATGGCGGAACGTATAAATCAAGTCTATTTTTCTTTGAACCTCTTCTTCTAGCAACAATATCGGAAAATACTTTGTAACTTTCCATTCCACTAACATCTTGAATTATATCATTAAATGCAGCAGATAATTGTTCTTTAGGCATTTTCTTAGATTCCTTTAGATCAAATCTATTAATTATGTTCTTTATATCTTCAAACTCTTGTATAGTCTCCTTTGAATTTAAGCCAGATTTTGCTAATTTAGCAAGGGCATTGAAATTTTCTTTTGAACCATATTCAGCTTCAACATTATATAACTTTGCACCATTGTCTAAGTATTCTTGTAACTTTAAAATAACATCAGGAGCATACATTCTGTTCTCGCCTTCTATAGGTTGTTTAGGCATTAGTTCTTCAACTTCTTTAGGAATAAGATTTACTCTACCCTTATCAATAAAGTTACGGAATTCTTTTTCATTGATGTCACCATCATAAAATTCAATAGTTTTATCAATTATTTCTTGAACAGTATGATTATGTTCTAATTCTTGTTTTGTCCCACGTGGCAGGTCAATAATAGCCATACCAGCTTTTGACAATTTTCTTACTAAACTTCTTTGATCAATTCTTACAAAATCTAAATAAGCTTCAAAATCATATTTACTATAATCTTTGTTGTTTTTAAAGAATTTTATAACATCAATAAAATGTTCTATTGCTTGGTCAGCTTCTTTATTAATAGTATCTACATACTTTGGGAAATTTATTTTTATTTCTGTTATATCTTGATACAATGGAACTTTGTCATCACCAAAGAATATTGACAATCCTCTGGGTGTTTCTATTAATTGATAAGCATTACCTTCTGTAAGTTCACCTTCAAACCTAGAATAATTTCTAATAGTAGGTAATACAAATTTTTTGAATAAAACTTCATTCTTCGTGAATGCTTTTATCTCAGGATTTGTTGATTTCCAAGCTATGCTTCTTAACGATCTTCCACTAGTTGCAATCCATCTATTTATAATATTGATGGTCTTTTCTTTTGTATCTGCAGTAAGTAGTTCGTCACCTAATATTTTAAATGCAATATTCGCTCCATCTTCAATTTTCTTGATTTGAGCTTTGGATTGCTTGACATTACCTCTTTCAGCTTGTCTAGCTATTTCATTAGCAAAGTTTTGTTGTATTTTAGCCCCTAATCTTTCTTGATTAGTAACCATCGCTTCATAAATTGGCCCCTCATTTTGTAAATCATTATTGATAATATCAAATGATGCTTCCTCAGCAATCGCTTTTGCTAATGATTCTTTTCTGCCTCTTAATGGATTTCCATCAGGACCGATGACAGCAGCTAAATAGTCAGCATTAGAAACATTGTTTGCAACATTAGGCAATCTTCTTACAAGTTCACGACCAGAAGTTCTACCCGCTAAATCCGTACTTGTTGTTTCTCTATCTATTTTTTTACCAACCCATTCTGGGTAGCTTACCCATCGGCCATCAACTTGCTTTTGGACAGCAATAGGCATTCCACCTAAAACTTCCTTCCCATTATCTTTACCCATTAACCAGGTGGTTGTCATGTTTTCAAGAACATATTGCTTATTAGCTAATAACCAATTTTTAAGTTCGTTGTCTTTTTTACCACCCATAGCGGTTTTAACATCAATATCAACTAATTTACCAATTTCATCTCTAATCTCAGCAATTAATGGTGTAACCGTTTTATTTAATGATACTGGCTCATCAACTTTAGATTTCAATGTTCTAACAACAGTTAAGATCTTTCCATTGATTATTTCTAAGAGTTTTGGGCCAAAAACTTTCGCTTCTAATACGTTTTTATATTTTGGTTTTTCTTTTACCTCAGAAACAGTTTCTTCAGCCATCAACCCTTTTTCTTCCGTGACGTCTTTTTTAAAGTCTCCTTCTAATATTCTTCTTGAAGTAGCAATTGCTCTTACTGGCAAATACTTATTAATATAAGCAGCCAATGGAACTCCAGAGTCCGGATTGTATTTATTAATTAAATCTAAAATACCACCAACTCCAGTTTCAATTTCATCTGTTAATAATTCTCGATCAAATCCAGGAGCATCTCTACGCTTATCTACAATACGCTTAGTTATAGGTTTAAACAACTTTATAATTTCGTCTGCACCAGCTAAACCTCGTTCATTGTAAATATCCTGTACTTTGCTAGAAGGTAAAGATCCTTTCTCTTCTCTTATTATTTTTTTAACATCTTCTTCATCTGCATCTTCAACTTCTTTTACTTTCTCTTCTTTGATAGGTGCTTTTTCAACTAATTTTTCAGCAGCTTTTATTTTGCTTTCAATATTAGCCTTTTTAGAAGTATATTCTTCTTCGCTCATATCACCATATCCTTCGTCATATTCTTCTTCAAGGGCTTTTAGATCTTGTTTGAATTGATCAACTTTTGATATGGCTTGACTTTGTTTAACCGTATTGTCTGCTATTGCATTATCAGTTGGCGTAGACCCTTTAAATTCCCCTTTTTTTGCTAATTCTTTGAACGCTTTATTAAAACTTCCTTTCTTAAAACTTTTATTGTAGTCTCTTACAAAGTCAAATACATCTTCTCCGTTTTCAAAACTAATTTTCTTTAATCCAAAAGCTTGAAAAATTTGTCTTATAATGTCACCTAGTTTTGTAAAAAAAGTTTCATTATATGTTATATCCCCTTTTGTCAACGCCTCTGATAATAACGGTAAAACCTCTTCTAGATAATTACCTTTCGCTTTAGCAGAATTTTCATTTAAGAATTTAACAAAAGCATCATATTTTACTTTAGAGATTTCTCCATTTTCAAACTTTTCTGTTTGAATTTTTAATTTCTCATCATTTGCTTTTTGAATATCTTCGTAATCTAATTTATATTGGTCATATCTTTCTTTGAACTCAGTATTATTTAATAAATCCTTCCCAATGTAATTCTCAATATGACTATAAAGTTCAGATCCTATTTTTTCTTGTAATGCTGTATTGTTTTTAACAGCTTTATATAATACCTGGTGCAAAAATTCATGTTGTCCCGTTGTTACAACCTGCTCCATTGCGGCCTCTTCTTTATTTATAACAAGAGCCTGTTTGCCATTTTTTAATGTTACAAAGGTTCCTAGAGATTCGGAATATCTATCTGCTATTTCTTCCTCAGTTAAATTAGTATTTTTAGTTAGATATTTAATTACATCATTTGTTGTATTTAACGAAGGAACTTCAACCTCCTCTTCTATACCAAAATCTTTTACCAATTTTCTAGTTTTCTCAACATCAAGTTCTATTAAACCTCTTGTTTTTTCTTGAAAAGCAATATCAGATAAATCTAAATTTATTTCTTTTAATCTTTCTAGTTCTGGAGCAACTAGTTCTTTCTCTTTTCCGTCAATCTCTTTCTCTATATTTGCTTTTTCTAATATTAAGTCTAAAGATTGCTTTTTAGCATCTTCTGAAAAGTTTGAAGGGATTTTAGTACCAGCACTTCTTATAGTTCCTAATGTTTCTAATTCAGATTGTTTTTGTTCAGCTGTAATATCGCCAACTTTGAATCGTTCCTCAACATTGTTTACAGCGGCTTTAAAGAAATTATCTACTTGTACTAAGTTATTTATATTTTTATTAGATAAATCAAATGCAGTCGCAACTTTTGCTGCCGATGCTTTTAACTCAATAGCCGATTGTGTTTTAACTGCACCTACAAATGGAAATACAAAACCAACTAATCCACCTTGTAAACCAGCTTCGTTTATTTCTTTTAAATTAATATATTTTTTTGTGTCTTCGCCGAGTTGCATTCCCATACTAACTTGGTCAATTGCTTGTTGTGTGCTCTCTGTTAAATATTCACCTAAAGCAGAACTAGTAACAGCTTTAGCATTACTAATTGCGCTTTTACCAAAGTTTTTAATTTCACCTCTAAATAACGACCCTAAAACAGTTTTAGCATCATTACCCATTCCTAATGCTTTACCGGTGTTTTTTATAACATTTAATTCTCCAGCAAATTCAGTAGCAGCAGACAATGCAGACCACGCAGCAGCTTCGCCTCTATCGGCATATTTACCTTCCCCAATGGCTTTAGCAATTTCTTCTTGATTTGGTTCTCTACCTAAGTCTTCACGTAATCCGGTTTCGATTGCATTGTAATATTGAGGACCATAGGTTTGCGTAAACATATTTGCAGCAGATAATCCTGTAATTATAGGATTACCAGTAGCAACACCAACAGCAGTTAACCCAATGTTTGGAGTTTGTTCCCCTACTAATTGGAAAATATCTTTTAATTGTATACCGTCTTTTAAGTCGGCTTGATTAAACAAACCTATATATTTTTTACTTTCTTCAATAGATTTGACTCTATCGTTTATTAAAGTATTTGTTTTGTCTAAATATTTTTGTAATCTATTTTTAGCTTCACCATATGTTTGTGGTACATCTTGTTCTTTAGGGTTATATGTGCCTAAATTTTTACCTTCCCATTCATAAGCAAAAGCTTTATCAATAGGCGCGTCATCTGGCTTGTCTTTAATATTAGAGTAAATACTATTAAGATCTTTAATACTATTATGACTTGCAGATACCAAGGACTGTTTAATAGACTGTCCAACATTTTCAATACCTTTACCAGCTCCTTCTACAAATTCAGTAGCCAATTCAAGTCCAGTACCTAAAGCTTTACCAACTACTCCTTGTTCTTTAGCTGCTTCTGCTACATTTTTTGTAATATCAATTCCAGATAAAAATATATCTTTACTTCTTCCAAATGACTTTGTTAAATCTTGCTTAGCACCGTTTTCAATTTCAGAAAATTGTTTATTTAAACTTTGAAAACCTGAGGAATTAATTAAAAAATCCGTGGTAGTTTTAGCAGCATAGTCTTGTAATTCTTTTGTTGCTTTTTCTACATCTGCTGGATTATCTAATTTATATTTTTTTTGTATCTCAGCAGCTTTTTGTTTAATTAATGGAGCAGCTTTTGCTTTAGCAAAATTTTGTTCAAATTCAAAAGCTTTATCTTGAGACGCTAGTTTCTTTACGTTTAGAGCAATAGCTTGATCTAATTGCGCTTGTGTTTTAAAATCTTTAGGATTTATATCACTTTTTACGTAATCAATAGCTTCTTGTTTAGGAACAACATCATACGAATCAGTTTCTTGATTGTATTTCTTTTCAGTATAATTTGTTTTAGGAACTAATTTAGAAACGAATAAAGCACGATCTTCCGGTTTGTAATCCTTAAGGAATTCAAACTTACCAGCTGCATTCATTGCATCTTTAGAATCTTGATTAAATGTTTGCTGTTGTACTTTTATTGGGGTTTGTTCGTAGTAAACAAGTTTTCCATTATTGTCTTCCTCGCTATTGGAAAATAAGCTTTTAGCAAAATCCATAGCGTCATCCCATAATGATGGTTCTTCTACAGGTTTTGCTTTTGGCTTTGGTTTTGGTTTTGGTTTTGCGCTGTCTATTGAATAAGGAACATTTGGCCCACCTATTGGACTTTGAGGTATTTTTCCAAAACTGGCCACAGGTTGTTGTGGTTTAGGTGTAACAACACTTGTTTTAGCAGCAAGTTTTTTCTTTGGCTTTTTAGGTTTCTCTTCTTGGTTAACCTCAGCTTCAGCCTCGGCTTCTACAATGCCTAAATTATTCCTTGCTACTATATCATCAAATGTTGTTTCCTGTTCTTGTGCAAATTGATTGATTTCATCTTCACTATAAACATCCCCAAATTCGTTGGTATATTCTGCCATAAAATTTATTTAACTATTATTTTAAACCTCTCTTTGCTGTTCCTCCAATATAACTTTGTAGGACATATGGGTCATGTTCTCTTTCTGTTCCAGGTTTTGGCAATCCGTCTTTATCTAACAATGCCCAATTACCATTTTCGTCTTTTGTAAGGGTATATCCATTTTTGATTGGCGTTCCACCTTTACCAGTTCTGATTACTTCTTTTATTCTTTCGTTGAAATCATTTTGTTTTGCAACCGCCGCAGGAACTTTAGTTGTTTTACCTCCAGCCTTTGTAGGTTTTTCAGGTTTTGGATTAGGTACAAAATACATTTCTCCAACTGGTTGTTCTGATCTAAGTGTTTGAGCAAATGCTGCTCTATTATTATGACGAATAGCTTTTAAAGTTTCTTCATCAGAAGTTAATATTGCTTTATTGTAGGGAAATGCCTTATCATAACCTGGAATAGGCACAAATTTAGCAAAGTCTTCTAATTTATCATAACTTTCAAAATTAGGATTTTTTTCTTTATCTACAACTGGTAAAACATAATTATTATATTTTGTAGCAATTTCATTTGTTACGGTTGCGCTTGCATCAGCTATAGCATCAAGTTGCGTACCAACAGCATTAAGTATTTTGTTTCTATCTACTTTTACTGTTTTTTGTTTCCATACACCGTCTTGTGTTTTTCTTATAGTGATTTCTTGTCCAGGTTCATCTGTTAAATAATCTGCAGCAACTTTCCCAGTTGGTTCGTTTTTATTGTATTCGAAAATACCTATTCCATCATCCCCAATCTTAAAGGCATCGGATACTTTTTTATTATCACTTGAATAACTTTTCTTGTATACCATTCCACTAGCGCCACCAGTATCTAAAGCATTAGTTAATTCCTTTCCACTTATAAATTTTTCTGGGTGTTCTACACCATCTGCATCTTTATATCCTGAAAGAACGTATCCATGATTAGTATAATCATAAGTACCATTTTCATCCTTATAAAAACCCGGTTGTATTTGTGCACCATCACGATTTTTCAAGGCATTTAAAGCTCTAACCATGTCAGGATCGCACCCAGCAAGATCCGGAGAACCCTCTCCTACAAGTTTCATAGATTTGTCCCATGATTCAATAAGAGTATGAGCATCTCCTGCTGTATTAGAAAAATTATCTATACTAGCAATAATTTGGGCTGATCTTCTTTTCTCTGCCGAAGTAGCAATACCCGCTCCTATTTTATTTTTTATAATTTTATATTCTTTTACAGCTTCTTGATAACAGTCATAATTCATTCCTGTTTTTTCTTTGCCAATACCCTTCTCTAAAAGAACTTGTAATTTAGACGCATCTTCTTCAGTCTGGTTTAAAATAGCTTTATTGCGTTTCTCATTTTCCCTATTACGTTCAGCAATTTTTTCAGCTGCATTGCCAAATGAATTTGTTAAAGAGCTAAACATTTTTGTATATGCTTCTCCCTCTTGCTTTAATGCTTCAACTCCTGCGTTTTGATCTGGATTTGCGTATGCTCCCATTTATATTTACTTTTTATTATTTTCCTTTAAATCCGCCTGCTCCAATTACTGAAGAAGCAATTCCTCCAATTCCGCTTATAGCGCCAGTTATAGCGCTTGTTGCGTTAGCATTGGCTTGAGCTTCTCTATTACCTGCCGCGCCTAATAAACCAGCAATTCTATCAATTTTTTGTTGCTCTCTATTTTCTTGAGCATTAAACATAAACTGTTGACCAGATGCTTCTGCGGCCTGAACTCTTTGCGCTTCACTTAATTGAGCCCCTTGAATTCTTTGGGCTTCAGCTAATTTAATTCTTTCAACATCTTGTTGTCCTTGTGCTCTTAACTGATCGTTTTTAGCTTCTTGCTCTTCAATCTTAGCAGATATTCCTTGTTTAGCTTTTAACGCCGCATTTGCTAATGCGGTTGCTCCACCGGCACTTGCTCCTGTTTCTCTTAATGTATCTAGCGTATTTGCTAATGAAACGTCAATTTGTTCTGCTTCAAATTTAGAAGCTTGAGTAGCCACCCCTAAATTAGCAAAAGGATTAGTAATTAACGAAGAACTATCTTTTATTAAGGAACTCATATCCTTAGTAGTAGCCCACGGGTTTACAATAGCTTGACGGCTATTTTCTAATCTATTTAGTTCTGCTCCAAGCCTTGCTCTTTCTTCTGCCGCGGCTCTAGCTTGAGATCTAGCGCTACTATTTCCTATGATACCGCCTATAATATTAGCTCCGGCTCCTATTCCTGCTGCTACGAATGACATATATTATTCTTTTAATTGTTTAAACTTTTCATACTCAAGATAGTTTTTAGCTATCCACGTATTTTCTATTTTTTCTAAATCTTCTGTATTATCCGGATTAGGATATATGTTTACAAATATTGAATCTTCATGAGCATATACTGCTTTTTTTTCACCTGGTTTTGCTTTAACATAACAAGGACCAACATATTCTTCGCTGCTTGATTGTGTTGTTACAGTTAATTTGCCTTGTAGCAACATCCATAGGTGCTCATGTTTTTGTAATTTACCAATAGCAAAAGAGCCCTTTTGCATTTTCATTTCTCTAATATATAATCCGTCTACAAAAGTGTGTTTTAAAGGAAAAATATCTGAGTCACCTATAGCAACTTCAGGATTATCGGAATTGTCCATTAAAAACGATTCTATTGCGTCTATGGCAGCCCTAACCTTTAATTCTTTCTTTGTTAATTTAGTCATTTAATTAAATTTAATATGATGATTCAACATATTCCAATGATGTGGCAAATAATTCTGCTCTTGGCGATGTTGTTGAACTTACAGGTGGATTTGTAAATGATAGCTTAGCTGTAGCATAGAATCCTTTGATTCCTGACATTGAATTACCATATACCACATCTCCATATCCTGCATTTGAACTGTTTATAATATTTGCAAAGAATTTATCCTCTTTTCTTTTAAAGTTATTTAGGAATAATTGATTTTCTAAATCTGCTAAAGTTAATACCTCAACATTGTTACTTATTGGTAAAGCTGTATCTGTATTAGTATATAAACTTTCTAAACTCCATCCAGAACTTCCTTCATAATTAATTGTATTGAAATTCTTAATTGTAGAAACTTGAGCATTTAATACTGTTGTAACTGTAGAATTATATTGTACTCCATAAAAATTAGAATAAGGTGTATTATCTAATGTAGGGTCTGCATAATGTTTCCAAATATTACCTCCTTTAAAAGTATAATAATTATTTAGTAAACTTCCGCCAAGTTCTGGTTTAAATGAAAATGAACTAGTCCAACCACTAACCTCTTCGTCAAATGACAATGTATTGAAGCTTGTGGAATTAGCTGGCTGCATAGAAACAACATATTGTTTATTATGCATGTCCCACATACCTATAATCTTACCAGTACTACCTACGGCAGATAGATTGTCTCTAAAGAAATCTAACATACCATAAGCTGATATTTCTGTAATACCATCTTGTGATAATCTTAAAACAACATTTTGGGATCTATCTGTAAAGTATTTTCTATATCCATAAACAGCAAAGCTTTCTGGATTTGTTGAAATACCATAATTACCAGCATAAGATTGTATTTGACCAATTACCTGTGCCCCAGAAGTTGTCATTGGTTGACCTTCCGCTGAATAAATAGCGTCTTTATCAATCAATGCTCTACTAACTTTTCTCTCTTGGAATATAATTAAATTGGTATCTTCAGCATATAATTTCTGTATTGAACCTTGAGAAGGCTCTACGGCTCTTGTAATATCATCAGCTACAGAAAATTGATTTGTATTATTAACGCCTGTTCTTGAATTAAATATACCGGAGTATATCATTGAACTTGCTAAATGTTGTTGAGAATTGCTATTCTCTACAATATATGCTTTTACACCAAGATCTACGTCGGTATTATCATATCCTCCACGTATTCTTGATTCTTCAATGTACCAATCTGTTGGTCCTGCATCATAAGCAACCGGAATATGATCAAAATCTGTTATTGGTCCAAACAATATATCTTTTGGAGCTGTTATTGTAACATTTTCACTTAATGTTATATCAGCACCATTAACATAAACAACCGTTGGATTAGATGTATCTGGTTTACCATCCCAATCAAGGGCTTGACCAACACTAACAGAGACATTTATTGGGTCTAATGTTATTACATTAACATCAATAAAGTCGTCTGTTATTTGTCCAATTGTATTTGAAACATTTACAATGCTATCTAATTTCTTTAACCAGAAAGAATTGAAATATTTTAATTCTAGTGTTGCTGCCATAATTAATAATCACTTATTTTTTAATATTTTTAACCTTTATGCAGGATTTGTAGTAACCTTTGTTGGGAAGAATTCTCCATTTACATATCCATTTGGATTATCCGGATACAATAGTATATAATATGTTGTATTTGCTTCTAATCCAGTTATTGTATATAAAGGTTCAGATGGGAAAACAGTTTCTGTTTGATCAGGGAAATAATCTAAAGTTGGGGTTGTGCAATCTTTAGCCCATGTTAGATTAAGCCCACTCTCTACGTTGGTAATTTGAATAGTATTTGTTGTTACTACTCCTATTTCCGGTCTTCTCGAGGTATAGCCCCAGACCGGGCTTTCCTCTAATGGTAACGGCTCCAAAGGAGGCTGTGCTATTATAACAAATCCAGGAGCAGAAGCAATCGTAGGTATAGATGTTACATCCGACATTTTAATTGTATAAGCCGGCGATGTTTGATCTACGATGGCTCCATTGTTATTTATTTGAGCAGAGGCATAAGCTGTAACTTCTGCATCTGGGGTATATAAATATGGGACAGGTATTGAAGGGGGTAGAACTGGGTTAGCTTTAACGTGACTCTTAAAATTATAAAATTTATCATTAGCAGGTGGATTCCATAAATCTACCAAATCTCCTAGTTTATAAAATTGTTTAACAAAAGTAGCATCTTTTGAACTTGCCCATACATTACCCATTTCTCTAACGGTATCAACTCCATATGGCTTTTCTTGTTGGAATACAATAGTGTCTCCAATTGTTAAACCTGTTATTGAGCTTGCTAAAGCAATATCATTCCCGCTTACCCCAAGAACTTTTACTACATCTAGTCCTTTTGTAACCCAAGTTCCTGGAACTATTTGATTAGAGCCTGTAACTGGGACAATAGTAAAGTTATTATCATCAACAACTGCTGATATTGTAGTTGTTATTGTAAATTCAAATCCATCTTCAGGAGTAGCAGAGTCATAAGGTATGCCCGAGGCATCATCATATACAGGTTCTATTAAACCTACCATAAATCTTTCTCTAGGTATAAATGGATCTACATACGTATCAAAATATCCAGGTGCTCCAGCTATTTTTTTATAATAATAATTAGCATCTTCAACGACAGCATAAATTGATGACTGATCATATGACCTAACTTTTATAGCAAAGCAATATTCTCCAGGAGTTGAAACTCTAATAATACCTGTAGCTGTTGATGTTAAATTTGGTGGCGAAGCAGAAACTACAGGAGGTATTACATATAATGCATTATACCTAGGCTGAACTGTTTGATCCCAATAAGGTGCATCGGTAAGTCCAGCATGATTATTATCTTGTACTAATCCCCAAGCGCTGGTAGTATTGGCTCTATAATATATAAGTACATCAGCTCTATTTATAGCCCCAGGATTATATACTCTTGGTAATATCCACTTAAATCTTAATTCTCCTTTAGTCAATCCGGTCGGAGATGAATATATACCACCTTGCGCTCCGTTATCATATTGTACGTTTTTAGGATCTTGTGTCCAGACACCACCTGGAGGCGTTGGTAAACTTGTCAGATAATTAGAAGCAGTTGGTAATACAGTTCCAACATAAACACCAAAATAACCCTCGCTAGCAGCCCCAGGTGACGGTGGTTCAGGCATTTCCCCAAGTGGAGCAAAGTTGTTATTCCAATACTCTAAAAATCCATTAATAGGCTCTTCACCTATTGTTATAATAACATTTGTTGTATCTTGTTTTGTTGAAAGATCTGGTTCGCTATTTGTTACCAATGTACTTGGTGGATTTGTAGCAAAACTTACCGCATCTTGCACTTTAACGACTAAAGGATATACCCCAAGCTGAGCACTATGATTTATTAATGATAAAACACCTGTACTTGGATTTATATCAAAATATCCTAAATCATTACCACTTGTTATGGTCCAATATAAACCATTTGTGGCAGGAATTAAAGGATCTGATAAAAATGATCCATTAGTGGCTGTAACTGTTACAATATCAGTAGTGCTTAATGTAATAATCTTATCATATTCATTAGCTGCTTTTGTAAAGTAAGGTGCTTTATTTTTTAATTGCCCGGTAAGATTTATTTGATTTGTAATTCCATCCGCTGTTACAGTTAAAGTAAATAAAAATTTAGTATTAGTAAGAGCTGAATTTAAGAATTCAAAACTATTTAATATTTTTATTCTATAAGAAATATTTGGATTGCCTATTGACGGCGGAATAGTCTCTAATGCAAAACTATTTGTGAAATCAATTGCGGGAACTTCATAATTAAACACTGTGGTTAATACACAAGAAGTTGGATCTAAAGGCACATTTGTATTATTTAAAATATTAAATGCATCTGTTATATATGGTGAATCCTCAGCTCCGGTAACATCGTTTAATCCGTCTGGATCTTGCCATTCAAAAAAGTCAAATCCAGGGGGAGTAGTTCCTGCCGGACCATCATATCCATTATTAATATCCCAATTTAAATCTGATATTAACCCAGTAGAAGCTGTTTCCCAAAATAAATCAAGCAATGATTCTACAGGTCTAGTTTCATATACACCTAATGTAGGCAACATATAGTCTGCCAAAGTCCCCATTGATTTTGATGTAGATATTCTACCTATCAATGGATTTGTTTGTAGCTGATAAAAGTTTAAATCAGCACTTCCAGTTATATTATTTACACTATTTTGTAAAAAGTCAAGATCACTTGCATAAGCAATAGTGTTAACTATATCTGCTTTTCTAAGCGGGAAGTATTGATTATTTTCCGCTGATGTTGCTGTAAAATTATCCCACCCTGCACTTAATGGATTTGCTGGCGTAAATGTAATCATCCCAATGTTAGGATTTGTAAACACCAATTCCGTTGCATTAGGAATATCAGCACCTGCTACAGGAGAAACCAATGTAATAGTCCCTGTTGTATAACTTGCTACCTCATAATTATATTCTGTGCCAGAAACAATCAAGCTAATTAAATCGCCTGTGTCTGGAACATCGCCATATAAAGGCGGGATTATGGCAATAGTAGGAGATCCTATTAATGTTGCTCCTCCAGTTGTTATAGTATTATATTCCAAAAAAGCATTAGATACTACTGTGGTATTTTTATACCATTTAAAATTTGAAAACTCAGCTTCAACACTTTGTAGCCCATCCCCTGCTTTAACTGTATTTAATATTGCTTCTCCTTCAGGAGTAGTTAAATCATATCGTATGGAAACCGCATTTACATTGGCTAAATTAGGTAATGAAACAAATGATTGTACATTTGGTCTATTTTCAACTCTACCAAATAATTCAACACTACTTCTATATTGTTTTTGGTCAGGCCCAACTTCTGCTAAGTCTCTTGGTACTTTATTTATATTGTCATTAATTAACACCATATGACTAGTTTTACCTGCTTCATTTGTAGGGAAACTTGTAGTATTAATTCCGTTTTCTAAACTAGGTACTCCACCTGTATATGTGACTTGAGTTCCTGAAGTTTGTCCAACAGGATAACCGTCTAATATTCCGGGTAAATATACATTGTAATAATCTTGTTCTTTTTGTTTTACAACAACTTTATAAGAATACCAACCTATTTGATTTAATTTATAAGAAAACTTCAGATCTAATACACCAACCTCTTGTACGGTATAATTATATATATCGCTAATTGCACCATCAGCTGTAACAGTTCCCGGAGGAGACACTGAAATAACTTTTACATAATCAGTATATTTACCTCTAAGATAATCGCCTACTACAGGTTTATCATCTGGATTGGTTATCAATGAAACATCTAGGGTATATACATAGGTATTACCAGAAACAATACCTGAACTTACTGCGAATCCAGCTCCTCTTTGTTCGGCATATAATCCAGGCGTTCCTAATGGGATATTTCTTGTTGATTTTATTGTATCATTTACAAGTAAAGTTAAGGCATTACCAAACCATTCTTTAACGTTTGGTAATATATCATTATTTGGTCTATATGCAGAATATATTGTTGATCCACCAAAACCACCAGGTAATTTTAATAAATCTATAGTAGATAATATAACTGATGATTGTCTACCAAATTTATCTGCTAATATAAAGCCAACTTGGTAATTTCTATTTTGTTTTAATGTATGATTAGGATATTCTATAAAACTAGGAAATAGATCGTTTTTAGGTAAAACAGATACATTATAGTTTATAGCAGTTGGAGGAGTATAAGTAGTATAAAAATTACCATACACAACTCTATTACCAGTCATTTCTTGAGCTAAAGATCTTACAGGTACCTTATCATATACTCTTGTGATTTGGTCTTCTGTAAGAGTCTTATATGGCTTTTGCGATTGGTAACTATAAACATAAATGTTTGTATCAGGCGATACTTGTTTTATTGTTGTCCATTCAACACTGTCTAATACCTTTACCGCTAATGAATTTGATTCTTTATATAGAATATC
>JACCDW010060079.1_pt1 | contig 28726 bp, 26 predicted proteins | sample 7449781 | NCBI WGS metagenome assembly JACCDW01 (sample SAMN15323449, study PRJNA562643) | freshwater metagenome | isolation source: river surface water | place: USA:Blue River Watershed | collected 2017-08-18
GCTTCGTCTGGGAATTCTTTTCCTGGAATCTTATAAGGATAAAAATAATCATCCATATGCACCGCGTCAATATCATAACGTGTCACTAAATCTCGAACAACTTTGTTGGTATGCTCCCAAACTTCGGGTAGACCAGGATTAAAATATTTCTTATCACCATAGGTTAAAAACCATTCAGGATGCACTTTAGACAAATGCGTATTTGCGATGCTTGATTTATTGACATCAAAAACGGCTCTATAGGGATTGATCCATGCATGAAATTCCATACCGCGTTGGTGGGTAGCGTCAATCATAAAAGTCAAAGGGTCATAAAAAGGGCTAGGCGCTTGACCTTGTTTACCCATCAAGTATTCACTCCATGGCTCAAGTGCAGAAGGGTATAAAGCATCGCCAGAAGGTCTTACTTGCATGATGATAGCGTTCATGCCATTTTTCTGATGCATGTCTAATAAGGCTTCAAACTCCTCTTTTTGTGCCTGATTACTCAATCCTGATTTACTTGGCCAATCAATATTCACAACTGTTGCAACCCATACTGCACGAAATTCAAATACATTTTTATCCGATAAATTCGGTTGTGCAATTAGGGAAAATGGGATAACTAGTAATAGGGCAAATAAAATTTTCTTCATAATAGGAATGATAGTGAAAAGGGTATAGCGTTAAAATTTTGAAGCTAGATTAAGATCCTGTTTGTACGGTCCTAATTTTATCAAGGATTTGATTCATCATTTGTGCTTCTGACTCATTGATACCTTTTAACAAAGCATCAATACGATCATTGTATTGATCTAATTGATCAACTAGGTTAAGTCCTTTAGGTGAAAGCGTAATGTCTACTAGTCTTTTATCTTTTTCGCAGGTATTTTTTATCACCAATTCTTTTGCAATCAATCTATCAACAATCCTGCTTGTATCACTCATCTTATCCAACATACGCTCTCTTATTTTAAGTGTACTCAATGGAGTAGCGCTACCTCTTAAAATGCGTAAGATATTATATTGTTGTTGTGTAACACCTTCTTCGGAAAGCATTTTACCAATCTGTTCATTTAACCAGTTAGCGGTAAAAAGGAGATTAATGCCCATTTTCTGAAATTCATTTCTGAAATTAGACTGTTGAATATCTTGTTCTATCCCCATTGGTGATTTGGTATTAGGTGTCTGTTAAAAATACAAATTATTGTCTTTTTTTCCATAATTGATATAAAGGAAATGCCAATAATACCCCAACTGCATCCGCAATCATATCCTTGACCTCAAAACCCCTACTTGGAACATACCATTTTTGGTAATATTCCATCGCGATTCCATATACAATACAGAAGATCATTGCCCATGCTTGCGCTCGGACAGATTTTAGGGCTTGAATACTTGCTTTGTCAAAAAAAGAATAGAAGGACCAGGCCAATGAACCAAAAAGGATGACATGCACTATTTTATCAATAGGTAATAGATGCAACCAGCCAGTTCGATCTGTAAAACTACTGCCAGGAAGGCTTAGCAATACAAATACGAGTGCAATTTCTGCAATCACCCAAATAAGGTATTTCATAAAGGTTGGTTTAGTGCACCAACTTCGCATACGCTTCGCTAGTAAGCAATGCGTCCACATCTGCTGGATTGCTTACAGTCATCTTGATCATCCAACCATCTCCATAAGCATCGGTGTTCACCAATTCTGGTTGTGCTGATAAAGCTGGATTCACTTCTAAGATAGTACCTGCGATAGGTAAAAATAAATCACTTACTGTCTTCACCGCTTCTACAGTGCCAAACACCGCTTCCGCAGCTAAAGTACTTCCGACAGTATTGATGTCTATGTATACAATATCTCCCAACTCGCTTTGTGCAAAGTCTGTGATACCAATCGTAGCAGTATTGCCTTCTAATTTAATCCACTCATGATCCTTTGTGTAACGTAAGTCTGCTGGGAATTGCATAGGTTAATTTTTAATTAGTGCAAATATTCATAAAAAACGGTAAAAAAACAATGGGCTAGAACTGATTGTTATCAAAATAAAGCAAAACATGGTCTTTTAGGAAAACTTCTTGCTCCATCAAGTCCATGACTGGTAGGTTCTTCAATTGCTTAAAATGGGGCCATCCATCGCCATCCTTCCCCTCTAATTGGTAAAAGCCACTTGACATCAATATGCTGCAAATGGCCACATGCATTAGGTCCTGCTTTTGTTCCTTGCTGATTTTTTCTTGGATAAAACCTGTTTCCTGTAAGCCTATTAAAAACAATATCGACTCTAGATCGGGCTTTTTGCCAAATCGGTCCATTAATTTTCGTTCTAAATCCCACCATCTGGTTTGGATATCGTCCCCTATACTTGCCATAGAATTGTTCAATTTATGCTGCAAAGGTAGGGGATATCTGTGCGTAGTAGGATGGTTTGATTATCTTTGCCCAAATTTTCTCGATATGTTACAGGTAAACTATTTAAGACAACATACCCAATTAGCGAAAGATAAACTAGCCATCAAGCATTTTTCGAATGTAGATCTAGTGGATCAGGTGATTGCAATGGATGATCAAAGAAAGCGCTTACAAGCCAACTTTGATGATTTGCAGTCTAAGGTAAATGCCGCTTCGAAAGAAATTGGTAACCATATGGCTAAGGGCGAGAAGGAGCAGGCAGAAGCCATCAAGCAAAATGTAGGTGCTTGGAAATTAGCATTGGAGCCATTGAAAGTAGAGATGGCTGAGGTGGAACAACAACTTCAAAACTTGATTGTGCAATTACCGAACCTGCCGCACGATATAGTGCCAAAAGGAAAAACACCAGAAGAGAATGAGGTAGTGAAACAAGCAGGAACTACACCGGTATTGCCAACAGGCGCTTTAGCGCACTGGGACTTAATTAAAAAATATAATTTAGTAGATTTTGAAACAGGGGCTAAAATTACTGGAAGCGGTTTCCCATTGTATATTGGAAAGGGTGCTAAATTTCAAAGAATTTTATCACAGTACTTTTTAGATTTTAATACGGCAGCAGGGTATACAGAATACATCCCTCCCTACATGGTCAATGCAGCATCAGCTTTCGCGACCGGGCAATTGCCAGACAAAGAAGGGCAGATGTACCATGCAACAGAAGATGATTTTTATTTAATTCCAACAGCCGAAGTGCCCGTGACGAATGTATTTAGAGATACCATTTTAAAAGATGCAGATTTACCTATCAAGATGACGGCTTATTCTCCTTGTTTTAGAAGAGAAGCTGGAAGTTTTGGTAAAGAAGTAAGAGGATTGAATAGAGTACACCAATTTGAAAAAGTGGAGATCATTCAAATTGTACATCCAGATAAAAGTGATGACACTTTAAATGAGATGGTCGCACACGTGGAAAATTTATTGATCAGCTTAGGCTTACAATACCGTATCCTTAGATTATGTGGTGGTGATATGGGCTTTGCATCTGCCATCACTTATGATTTTGAAGTGTATAGTGCTGCGCAAGAAAAATGGTTGGAAGTAAGTAGTGTTTCTAATTTCAACAATTACCAAACCTACAGAATGAAGTGTCGTTTTAAAGATCAAGAAGGTAAAACGCAATTCGCACACTCATTGAATGGTAGCTCTTTGGCCTTGCCTAGAATCTACGCAGCGATTGTGGAAAATTATCAAACTGAAACAGGCATCAATTTGCCAGAAGTGTTAGTGCCTTATTTTGGTGCGAAGCAATTGGTGTAAGGAATACTTTATGATACTAAAAATGCCCCAATCAATTGGGGCATTTTTAGTAATTGTATCTTATGAAAACAGTCGTTTAAAATTTACTAAATCTCAATCCAAGGGCAAATGGCTGCATGTCGTAAAACACTTGATTCTTATTGAATAAATTATTCATGCCGTAAGAACCATATAAGCGAATTGAACCAATTCCTAATTCACCAATGGTAGCAATACGCCAGTCGTTCAAGTTGAAATTGCCTTCAAATTTTTCCTTGCCTCTTTCTTCACTAATTTGTTTGTTCTTGGCATTTAACAAATAACCAGCACTCATACCCACACTGGCATAAAATCCTTTTCTTAAGTAGGGATTCGGTTTGAAATTGATTTGCACAGGAATGGTTAAGTATTTAACAAGTAATTTGTTTTTTGAAAAGACAACATCGTCGTATTTTACAAATCCAGAAATATCTTCTCTAAAACTAATTGGCTTTTCAAATCTAAAATTGAACATCTCTACACCGATGCCATATTTCAGGTTGATTTTGTGTTTGTATAGATTTAATTTTTGCTGTACTACCCAAATGTTGACATTAGAAGACTTCTTATTATTTAAGCTAAAGCTTTTTGAAGTGACTGGTCCTGGGTAAATAGACAAATTATTTGGCATTGGGTCTGCTAACCAATAAATCATTGGACTTTTGTCGTGATAATTAGCAAAGCCTAGATCCAGTGTCCACCAATTAGATTCAAGATTTTTTAACTGTTTTGGGCCTTTTGCAATTTCAATTTTTGTTTTTTTGAAATCTCCCTTTACCCATCCTAATTCACCGTCATTTGGTTTCCCAAAACTTGCGTCACCGATTTTTAGTACTGTTTTAAAATTACCATCTTCAGCATGTTTTTTATTCACTATGAGGATGCTACCAATTTTTAATGTGTCTGTGCCAATTAAAACAGTGTCGTTCCCAGTTCTGATAGTATCAGCTCCCAGCTTAATGTTATCTATACTTATTTTGATCGCGTCTTTTGTCGTATTAACTAACGCGGTAATCGTTTGCGCTTGACTCATGAAACTTATACCTAATAATAAAAAGGTAAAAAATGTTTTTTGTATCATATCTATGTTTGTTTATTACTTTATTGATTAATCTATCTGTTCCTGTCTGATTTATTATTTTTAAATAAGCTATTCACTTTTCTTTTTAAACCTCTTAATCGATTACCATCTATTTCAAAATTGGCAATATAAATGGTTCTATTTGGATCCTCCGTGTCAATCACTTCATAACTGATTGTCTCTTTTTCATTTAATATGATTTCGGACTCTGAGTCGATTGTGGTATTTGTATTATTAATAGGACTATTGGCAAGCGTATTGGTAGCCGCTGTATTAAGGTCTGAACTTAGCTGAATGTCTGCAACAATATTTGTACTGTTTAATTGCATTTGCACATTCGTTGATTCATTCAATACAATTGATTCTTTTACAATCATTTCCATTTGAGGCGCAATTGCTATTTGTGCTTCACTCGTTTTGGTTACTTGTGTTTTTGATTGTACTGGCTGATTTGCTGTAGCTGCAATTTCAATATCGTTGGTGGATGCCTTTGGTTTGGTAGCATTTGCAACAGTTGCTGTTGTTGTATTGAGTTCTGTACTTTTTGTCAATTGTTGGTAACCAAAAAACACCATCATCAATGCTGCGACCGCCGTATAAGTGAGTTTATTTTGGTTGAATCCAAACGGACGAATTATAACGCCTTTTGATGCCTTATTTTTCTTTAAGCTTTCTTTAAAATCATTGGATAATCCTTTAATTGCTTGTATGTCTTCTGCTATATCATTTTTAAAGGACTGATTCCATGTTTCTTCTAGCTCTTCCATCTCCATTAGCTCATTCGCAGGAAGTTGCTTGAGTTGTGCTTTAAAGGCATACGGGATCGTTTCTTGTTCTATTACCGTTGCTTTTAATTCCTCCATCAACAAAGCATAGCTTGGATTTTCGGCAATGAATGCATCCACCTCCAATCTTTCCTTGGCGCTCAATTCATTGTCGATATACAACAAGAAAAAAGTTTCATATGTAGATGCGTTAATTTGCATGGATTGGTGTTGGTGCGTATGCGGATAATTTATTTTTTAAAATCAATCTAGCTCGGTGTAAATACACTTTCACTTGACTTTCAGACAGGTTCATGATCTCGCCAATCTCTTGGTAACTATACCCCTCATAGTCTTTCAATAAAACAAGGCTTTTTTGTGTAGGATTTAACTCGTTGACTGCACGCATTAAAACTTGCTTTAGTTCCGAGTCCTGCTGAGCAATTTGTTGATGTGGGATGGCGGTTTCATCTGCCAAAGGCATTTTATTGGTTTTACGGATATGGTCAATCATCTGATGATAGGCCACCGTAAATAAATAAGACTTTGCTTTTTCTGGAATCACCTGTTCCCGATTCACCCATAACTTTTCGAAGGCGGATTGGACAATATCTTGCGCATCTTCTGTATGTCGAATATTTTTTACAATAAATCGATATACCCCATCGGCAAAATTATCTACACAATCATTGTACGCTTTATCCGTCATCTCTCTGGTTTAATCCTTGTTTGATAGGTTAAACGTGGGCTGATGTAAAATGTTACAGATAGCACTAAAATTTTCAGCGCTACTAGTAATTTATTGTCTGCTCTTGAATATCCTGAGGCAATTCACGCCATTCGTATTGTTGGTTCCTTAATTGAGGCTCAAATCCAGCTTCTTTGATGGCTTCTTGGATACTCTTATAGGTGAATCTATGGGGAGCACCTGCGGCACTTACCACATTTTCTTCTAACATGATGCTTCCAAAATCATTGGCACCAGCTTCTAAACAAACCTGTGCTGTGGCTTTGCCTACAGTCAACCAGCTTGCTTGGATATTTTTAATATTCGGCAACATGATTCTGCTTATGGCAATCATGCGGATATACTCTTCGGTCGTGGTTAAATTGTGTACCCCTCTTATTTTAGTCAATAAAGTATCTACATCCTGGAAAGTCCAAGGAATGAAAGCTAAAAATCCTTTAGCACCTTCTGGTTTTCTATCTTGTACTTCTCTGATCTTGATTAAGTGAATGAATCTTTCTTCTAATGTTTCAACGTGTCCAAACATCATGGTGGCACTAGTAGTAATATTCAATTGATGCGCTGCAGCCATGACATCCAACCACTCATCGGCACCACATTTTCCATTGGATACCAATCTTCTTACTCTATCTACCAATATCTCTGCACCCGCACCTGGTAAAGAATCCATGCCGGCTTCTTGTAATGTTTTTAACACATGGGTATGGGTAAATCCACCCAACTTGGCAATATGTGCAATCTCTGGGGGCCCTAGTGTGTGCAACTTAATGGTTGGGAATTCAGATTTAATCTGTCTAAATAAATTGGCATAAAAATCTAAGCCAAGTTCTGGATGGTGTCCGCCTTGTAACAACAATTGATCTCCACCCCAAGCAATGGTTTCCTTGATCTTGACTCTATAAGTATCCATATCGGTGATATAGGATTCTGGATGACCTGGAATACGATAGAAATTACAAAATTTGCAATTGGCGATACATACATTGGTTGTATTCAAATTACGGTCTATCTGCCAAGTCACTTTACCATGCGGAACTTGTTTCTTTCTTAAAGTATCTGCTACATAGCTTAATTCTGCCAATGGGGCATGCTCGAAAAGGAACATACCCTCTTCTTTTGTTAAGTAGTCGAAATTCAGTGCTTTCTGGTAAAGTTGTTCTAATTGCATATTTTTCAATTAATGGTGCGAAGTTACTAATTAAACAACCTTAACGTCAAATGGTTGTGCGTTTTAAGCTTATTTTTGTGGTCCTTATGATACAATTTGACAGATTCCAATTAGAGAATGGCTTGAAAGTGTTGGTACATCAAGACACAAGTACCCCAATGGCAGTGGTGAATGTACTATATAATGTAGGCGCTAAGGATGAAAACCCGGCACAAACTGGGTTTGCGCATCTTTTTGAACACCTCATGTTTGGTGGCAGTGTGAACATTCCTGTGTATGACGAACCTTTACAAAGAGCAGGGGGTGAAAACAATGCCTACACCACCAATGATCTAACTAATTATTATTGCCAAATTCCAGCAGAAAATATAGAAACCGCCTTTTGGTTAGAGAGTGACAGAATGTTGTCATTGGCGTTTAGTGAGAAGAGTTTAGAAGTGCAAAGAAAAGTAGTTTGTGAGGAATTTAAAGAACACTATATTAATAAACCTTATGGGGATGCTTGGCATAAAATGCGTGCACTTGCATATACGCAACACCCTTATAGATGGATGACCATTGGTGCAGAATTGTCGCATGTAGAAAATGCGAAGATGCAAGATGTAAAAGATTTCTTCTTTAAATTTTATAGACCCAATAACGCCATCTTAGTGGTGACGGGAAATACCACCACTGAACAAGTTAAAGCATTGGCGGAAAAGTGGTTTGGTCCTATCCCTGCAGGAGAAGTGTATCACAGAAATTTACCTCAGGAACCAGTGCAAGAAAAAATGAGGACTTTAGAAGTTCGTACAGATGTGCCAATGGATATGTTGATGATGACTTGGCATATGGGTGGCCGATTTGATGCGGGATACCATGAGACTGATTTAATTACGGAAGTATTGGGTGGGGGCGCTTCTGCAAGATTGTATGAACAGCTGATTAAAGTAAAACAATTGTTTTCTTCTATTGATTGTTATCATTTTGGCACAGTGGATCCAGGCCTTTTGGTTATTGAAGGTAAATTGGTAAAAGGAGTAAGCATGGCCGTGGCAGAGCAAGCCGTATTAGATGAAGTAAATAAGATTAAACAAGAACTACTCCCTCAAAAGGAAGTGCAGAAAGTGATTAATAAAACAGAAAGTATCATATGTTTCGAAGATATGAGTATCATGAATCGCGCGCATAGTTTGGCTTTTTATGAATTATTGGGCGATGCAGATATGATGAATAAAGAGTTGGAGAAATACCAAGCGGTCACACCAGAGAAGATACAGGCGACAGCCAATGCTATTTTCCAAGATAGCAATCGAAACACCTTATATTATTACAGTAAAAATTAAAACATGGCATTAGATAGAATTAAAGCGCCGTTGATCAAGGATGCCGTTGATTTCGATATTCAATTAAAACCTTACCAGCATTTCACCTTAGACAATGGGGTTGAAGTGTACAGTTATGAAGGTGGTGCAGAAGAAGTGATGATGATGGATTTGGTTTTTTATGCAGGCAATTGTTATGAAGAAAAAAATTGGGTGGCTGCTGCAACTAATTTTTTATTAAAAAATGGCACGCATAAAAGAACAGCATTTGAACTGAACGATCATTTTGAGTTCTATGGAGCATATGTGAATAGAACTTGTTACAATGAAACGGCTACGATTAATTTGCACACGCTTTCAAAACATTTTGAAGCTTTATTGCCTGTGGTGAGTGAATTGGTTACAGAAGCCAATTTTCCAGAAGAAGAATTAAAAATCTACCAACAAAATCAACTTCAAAGGCTGACATTAAATTTAAAAAAGAGTGATTTTATTGCGAACAGATTGATAGATGAATACTTGTTTGGTTTTGATCATCCTTACGGTACTTATTCAACAGAAGCTTCTTTTAAAAATCTGACGCGTGAAGATCTAGTTACCTACTATGATCGTTTTTATAAGCATGGTAAAGCGGTGGTATTTATGGCGGGTAAGTTTCCAAAAAATATGCAAAGCTTGATGAATCAGTATATCGGCAGTTTGCCGTTGAACCAACAAGCATTGCCCAATTTTGATCATCCCATCCATTCTGCCACATCTAAAAAATACAGTATCGTCAATGACGAAAGTTCGGTGCAAGGATCAATCAGAATGGCAAGAAGATTTCCGAATAGACATCATCCCGATTTTCCTGCAACCCAAGTGTTGAATAATTTATTCGGTGGATTTTTTGGATCAAGATTGATGCGCAATATCAGAGAAGACAAGGGGTATACTTATGGTATACATAGTTATTTACAAAATCATGTGCAGGAATGTGCTTGGATGATTAGCACCGATGCAGGTAAAGATGTCTGCAAAGCAACCATTGAAGAAGTCTATAAGGAAATGGCTATTTTAAGAAATGATTTGGTTGATGAAGAGGAGTTAAAATTGGTAAAAAATTATATGTTGGGGGCTTTATTGGGTGATCTAGATGGTCCTTTCCAAATCATGAACCGTTGGAAGACCTATGTATTGAACGACTTAGATATTAGCTACTTTAACAAAACCATTGAAACTGTTCGCACAATACAGCCAAAAGACTTACAAGCTTTGGCCAATAAATACCTTCAACCAGATGATTTTTATGAATTAGTCGTTTATTAAGATAATAATCAAAGACCAATTAGGGAATTTCATCCTTCTTTTGGGCCAGTTATCCTTTATTTATAGGGGTTATAAAATTTATTTAAAATGCTAAGTACTGATAATCAAATACTTAGCATTTTATTTTATACACTACCTTAAAAAACTTGGTACTATGTGATGCATAGTACCTTAAATCCCCTTAGCTTTGTGGTATAAATTAAAGTTATGGATATTCAAAACACACAAAGTCAGATGCGCAAGGGCGTTTTGGAGTTTTGCATATTGTCCATCATTCAACAAGGGGAAGTATATCCGAGTGATATTGTTGAGCAAATGAAAGCGGCCAATCTGCATATTCTAGAAGGTACATTGTACCCCTTATTAACAAGATTGAAAAATGCGGGCTTACTCAATTACCGTTGGGTGGAAAGTATCAGTGGTCCGCCTAGAAAATATTTTGTAATCACAGAAGCTGGACAAGAGGCTTATGATGTTTTACATAAAACTTGGTCTGAAATGGCAACATCTGTTGAAACCATTATTGCGCCAAAAGCCAACCCAATTGTTCACGAAGCAGACGCTGCTCAATAAATACTATCACAATGAAAAAAGTAATCAATATCAATTTCCAAGGCCGCATTCTTCCAATCGAAGAAATGGCTTATGAAAATTTGAAACAATATATAGAAAGTCTAAGAGCCTATTTTGATTTAGAGGAAGGCAAGGACGAAATTATCAATGACATTGAGTGTCGTGTGGCAGAACTTTGTGATGATCGCCTTAAAAAGGGTTCAGTTTGTATTACAGCGGAGGACATTGATTTAATCATTACAAGTATTGGTCGTCCAGCTGATTTTGAAGCTCAGGACGGATTTGAGGCCAACACATCAGCGAATACCGCATCCAATCAGGCGCATTTCAATTCACAAAACAATACAGGATCCAACTATAATAAACGTCTATATCGTGACGAACAGAATAAAGTTTTGGGTGGTGTTTGTGCTGGTATTGCAAATTATTTTAGCTTAGACCCATTGGTGGTTCGTATCCTTTGGATCCTATTACCAGGTGCTAACTTATTAGCCTATTTAATTTTATGGATTGCAGTACCAAGTTCCTCTGTAAAGGAAGTTGGGGGTGTTCGTAAAAGATTATTTAGAGACATTGATCATAAAGTAGTAGGTGGTGTTTGTGCTGGGTTGTCTAAATATTTTGGCGTAAAAGTGAGTATTATTAGAATCTTGTTTTTATTGCCTACGATCTTATTACTATTTAATTGGAATCATTTTCATTTATTTCAATTCTGGGAATTTGATGATTTCTCAAATTTTATTGAAGTCACATTTAGTCCTGGTGCTGTTTTTGTCTATATCGTTTTGTGGTTGGTATTGCCTGAAGCGAGAACCAGTGCAGATAAGTTAGAAATGGTAGGGGAAAAAGTGGATATCAATAGTATCAAAAATACCATTCAAACTGATATGGAAGGTTTTGGTAAAAGAGCACAAACATGGAGCAGTTCTTTTGATAAGTACAAAAAACCTTCTGGAGCAACTGTAGATGCAACAACGAATACAACAGCAGGAAATACGAATAATGATACGGCTGCTTTGGAGCAAAGAAAAGGGTGTATGTATTATTTTGGTAGAACCATCACGATTTTGATGAAAGCCTTTGTGTATTTTATTTTAGGCATCATCATTATTTCTGTATTGGGGGCTTTATTTGGGGTGGGTATTGCTACAACAGGATTGTTACCATTAAAGAAATTTATTTTAGAAGAGGGTGCGCAAACTTGGGCATTTTTAGGTACCATATTATTATTCATTTGGGTTCCAGTAGTGGGTATTGTGACTTCTATTGTGCGTAAGATTGCAGGCTTTAAAAAAGCCAATGTATGGGTAAGGTCAAGCTTTATTGCTTTATGGATTTTAGGTTGGGTTTGTTTATTTTACTTTATGAGTAGTTTGGGCAATAGTTTTTCTAAACACAATCAACCGAATGAGCAAAGTATTGTATTATCGAATCCTGGTGTAGACTATTTAGAAGTGACTGCAGACAATAGAATGAAATACTATGAGCAAAGATGGTTTCAAATTGAGCCATTCCAAGTGTTCAATGATGATACAGTGCGTGTACGTAATTTGAAAATTAGAATTGTACAGTCTAAGACAGATAGTTTTGAAGTGAAGTATGTGACGATGAGTAATGGTAAGTCTATTGCAGAAGCAAATAGTTTGGCAGGAAAAATCAATTTCTCATTGGTTCAACAAGACAGCACCTTGTTATTAGATAGAGGTATAGCAATTACGAAAACAGAGAAATTTAGAAACCAGCATGTGATCATGACTATTGCAGTACCAATTGGGAAACGTTTTAAAATCACCAACAAGGGTTGGTCACAAACCAATATCAGAGTAAATAGTACAGGAGTACGCTCTGAAACGATGAATCATTTTGGTGGAGATGATCTTTGGGTAGATGAGTGGAATGAGAATTGGGACAACGAATCTTTCTCTTATGATAGAGGAGTTGAGTATAAGATGACAGCGGATGGTCTAGAAAAAATTAAGTCTGAAATGGATGAAGATGATAATGATGATTATGATTATGACAACGGGAACATAGATGAGATGGAACAACAATTACAAAAATTGAAACAAGACCGTGAAAATTTAGAACAAGACTTGGAAAAAACTAGAGCACAAAAACTACAAGAATTAGAAAAAATAGACCGCGCTTTAGAAGAAAAAAAAGCAGAAAAAAATGGTTCTAAAAAGGGGCAAACAGAAACTAAAAAAATACAGCAAATTGCTGTAAAAACTCCATCGGGTTTGAGTAAGGTGGCTGTTGTTGCACAAAAAGCAGAGGAACTACATTTGTTGGTTCAGCGCTTTACATATTAAGATTGGATTCAGTTGTGATTTTGTGATACTAAAATGCCCTTCTTTCTAGAAGGGCATTTGCATTTATTAGTTAACTTTGCCCAAATTCAATATAAGATGAGTGAAATACTAAACACCCCATTTACCCATAAGCATATCGCATTGGGCGCGAAAATGGCACCGTTTGCTGGCTACAATATGCCAATTAGTTATACTGGTATCAATGATGAACATGCAGCTGTAAGAAACAGTGCTGGAGTTTTTGATGTGAGTCATATGGGTGAGTTTGTTTTAAAAGGGGAACATGCATTGGATTTGATTCAACGAGTGACTAGTAATGATGCATCTGTATTAGAAGATGGTAAAGCACAGTATAGCTGTTTGCCCAATACGACTGGTGGTATTGTGGATGATTTATTGGTGTATTGTGTTGAGAAGAACAAAGTTTACATGTTGGTAGTGAATGCTTCCAATATCGAAAAAGATTGGAATTGGATTAGTAGCTACAATACTAAGGGTGTTGAAATGCACAATATCAGCGCTAAAACAGCGCTATTGGCAGTACAGGGCCCAAATGCAACAAAGATTGTACAAAGCATGACGAAGATGGATGTATTGAATTTACCTTATTATAGTTTTGTAAAAGGAGATATGTTGGGTATTGACAATGTATTAATCAGCGCAACAGGGTACACAGGTGCTGGTGGCGTAGAAATTTATTTTGAAAATGTGAATGACAACGCCAATAAAGTATGGGATGCTTTATTTGAAGCGGGTGCAGCCTATGGTTTAAAACCAATTGGCTTAGGTGCTAGAGATACATTAAGACTAGAAATGGGATTCTGTTTATACGGCAATGATATTGATGATACGACAAGTCCTTTAGAAGCTGGATTGGGTTGGATTACAAAATTCAGTAAGACATTTACGAACTCTGAAAATCTAGCCGCTCAAAAAGCAGCTGGTGTTACAAAAAAATTAGTTGGATTTGAAATGATTGATCGTGGCATTCCTCGTCATCATTATGTGATTAAAGATGCAGCTGGTAATGCAATTGGTACGGTTACATCTGGAACCCAAGCGCCAAGTTTAAATAAAGCGATTGGTTTAGGTTATGTGGCAACAGCACATGCTGCAGTTGGATCTGAAATTTATATTGATATTAGAAACAGTTTAGTAAAAGCACAAGTGGTTAAGTTCCCTTTTAAATAAAAGGGCACTCAAATAGTTTAAAGGGGACGATTGTCCCCTTTTTTTATGCGGTAAATACTTGAAATAAAAGAGCATTTAATTTGCATTTTTGAGATCAAATAAACATACCGTTATGAAAGCAATGAAAAACAAAGTACAGTTAATTGGACACCTAGGTGCCAATCCTGAAATCAAAGAATTTGACGAAAATAAAAAACTAGCACAGCTAAGTTTAGCCGTCAATGATGGTTTTAAAAATGCCCAAGGGGAATGGCAGGAAGACACGCAATGGTTTAATTTAGTGGCATGGGCTAAGCTTGCAGAATATGCCGAAAAGAATTTACTAAAAGGGCAGGAACTCGCTATAGAAGGGCGTTTGGTGAACAATACGTATACTGACAAGCAAGATATAAAAAGAACAGTGACAGAAATTGTATTGAATGAAATTTTGTTATTAAGTAAGTTAAAAAACACAAAAGAAACAGAATAAAGGAATACAATTTGTATCTTTGCCGCCTATGCAAGCAAACGATAAATTAAAACCGACTTTACATACTATTCTTACTCCGTCTTTACTAGAATTGTATGAAATAAAAGATAGTGTTGTAGTGATTATTGATGTCTTTAGAGCCACTTCTACAATGGCTACTGCTTTATACAATGGGGCAACTAAAATCATTCCTGTTGATTCTGCAGAACATTGTATCGAGATGGGTAAACAGACTGGTGGCATCACAGCAGGAGAGCGTGATGGAAAAATTATTCCTGGTTTAGCTTACGGTAATTCTCCATCGGAATATCCTAGGTCATTTATTGAAAATAAAACTTTAGTGATTACGACCACCAATGGTACCAAGTTATTACACATGGCATTGAATCAAGGTGCAAAAGAAATCGTCACTGGATCTTTTCCAAATTTGACCAAGGTGGTTGAATTTTTAAAAGCACAAAATGCGCCGGTCATTTTAGGTTGTTCAGGATGGAAGAATCGTTTTAATATTGAAGATGCTCTATTTGCTGGAGCGGTGATTGAGGAGATAAAGGACCAGTTTACGATCCATTGTGACAGTAGTTTTATGGCCAATCAGCTATACAACCAACATAAAGATAATTTATCTGAATATATTAAAACTGTAACCCATTGGCATCGTTTGGCGGCCTATGGTCTAGAAGATGATATGCAGTATTGTGTTACCAAAGACATCGCGCCTGCGCTACCAATTTTTAAAAGTGGCGCTTTGGTGAATCAGGGGTAGTTTTTCCCTAAAATAGCCCATAAAGTTGTACATTTGCAAATTGCCCTTTTTAGAGAGGGTAATTTGCATTTTTAATTATGGCACTACCTTATCTTGTTAAACATATCTATAGTTACGGCACTGAAGAAGTGATCCGTCGTGGTAAACGCATTTTTGCATTAAAAAATATCGAATTGGTCAAATTCGATCCAATGATTGGCAACATTCATTGCCGCGTTAAAGACGATGGCTATACGACTTATTACAAAGTAACCATTGAAAATTTCACTTCAGCTGCAACCTTATCTTTAAGGTGCGGTTGTCCTTATAATTTGTCTGAAGTTTGTAGACATAAAGCAGCTGCTTTATTTTTCATCCAAGATTTAATGGACAAGAATCAGTTGGAATACCAAGCTGCTTCTTACAAAACAACCCATACATTACTTAGAACAAAAGCAATCGATTTAAAATCGATTAAAATGCTTTGTTCGGCTGATACATTTGATAAGGCTGAGCAAACATTGAAAACAATTCGTCCACATATTCTTTCAAGTGAAAACGAAAAAGTGGTGGCGGAATTGGATATGGATGGCAAGACGCACCATTTGATCATACAAAAAAACGAAGAACGTTTTTTTGATACTTCTTGTGATTGTTTGTCTGAGACGGCTTATCCTTTATGTATTCATAAGACGATATTATTATTACAATTGTTTCAATTAAAAGGGGCAGATTATTTTGAGACCATTAGAAATTGGGATAGAGAAAAAAATAAACTGTTGGCTTTGTATGGCTATAGCCTTACCGATGATATCAAAGACAAGTTTGAATTTACCTACCATGATGGGAAGCCTTTCTTGAAAGTACTTGACCCAAGTATCCAGAAAGTGAATGGAGGAGAGACTGTTACCAAAGCTCCACCAATCGAAGTGGTTCGTTTTGCGGTGCCTAGTAAAAAAGTAGACAGTGCTGATATGGACGAGACGCCAGTAAAAGGGGCGCAGAAAACCATACAGCGTTATGGATTGGTGATTCAACAAGATGAACACAACTATCCTTACTTATCATTTCATGTAGTTAGAGGGGAGGCAAATGAACAAGAAACAGATTATGTAGGTAAGGTAGAAAAAATTGATATCTTAAAATTTGTCACACCCTATGACATGCATGAGGATGACAAAGCCTTATTGCAGTCTGTAAGGAAGTTGCAGCCAGTAGAGATGACTAAGTACTTGAATAAGAATTCACCTTTTCAAGGTATCTGGGATACCATTGTTCATGCTGATGAGGCGAGTTTACCTGATGAGACAAGAGAATTGATGCAGGAGTACTTACATCCGAAAATGGAAAAAATTTGGCGCGATTTATCAGAGCATCCATTTACCTACTTTGTAGGACATAATAAAACATTTACAACCGCAAATTTGGTGAAATCTGAGTTGGTTTTCCATCCAGTGCAGCCAAGTTTTAAAGTGGAAAAAGAGGGCGAAGATTATATTGTGCACGCGCAAGTTGTATTGCCATCAGGACCGGTTGACTTAGTTGACAACCATGCCAAATCTTATTATTTATTCCAGCAAGCACAACAGTTTTACTATTGGAAAAATAGAACTGACTTAAGTTGGGTAGAACAATTTTTACCAAAGGGACATCAAAAAGTGTCTGCAAAAGCATGGCCTAATTATTTACAGTCCACGGTATTGCCATTATCTAAAAATTACGTGGTGGCATTAGATCATGTGTCTCAAGAAAAAGTAAAAGGGGTGAAGCCTCAATTACAAATTCTTTTGAAAGAGAACGGGGATTATTTATTTTTCGAGCCTTTATTTGTTTACCAAGACATTGTTGTACAAAAAGAAGATGGGCCTTCTGTGATTCAGCAGTTGGGTGACAAGCTCATGATCTTAGAACGTGATTTAGCTGCAGAGCGACAATTAGTAGGTATTATAGAGCAATTGCACTCTGGATTTATCAGACCCAATGAGGGTAATGTATTGGCGTTAAAAGGAGCTGAAGTTTTAAAAAACAATTGGTTCTTTTTATTCATCGATACCTTAAAAGAAAAGCAAATTCCATTATTTGGAACAGAGCAATTAAAGCAATTTAAATTCAATACTGCTAAGCCAACTACTCGATTATACATTAGTAGTAATACCGATTGGTTTGATGCAAAAGTGGAGATTTCTTTCGGCGAACAAAAAGTGAGTATTCAAGACATCAAAACGATGTTGATGAATAAGCAGCAATTTGTGCCATTAAAAGATGGCAGCTTGGGTGTATTGCCAGAACAATGGTTGAACAAATATGCCTTGTTGTTTAAAGTTGGAGAAGGTAAGACAGACAATTTAAAATTGAGCAAATACCATTTCTCTGTTTTAGATGAATTGTATCAACAACGTGACGAGGAAGAATTGATCTTCCAATTAGAGGGTAAATTTGAAAAAATTAGAGAACATTACACCATCGCAGATGTGAAGCCTCCTGCGCATTTAGATCCTATTTTACGACCTTACCAAGCGAGTGGTTTCCAATGGTTGAATTACCTTCACGATGTAGGCTGGGGTGGGATCTTGGCAGATGATATGGGATTGGGTAAAACCATTCAAACCCTATCTTTTTTGCAGCATCTAAAAGAAAAGCAAGGAAAGTTATTGGCTTTAGTGGTATGTCCAACTACCTTATTATTTAACTGGCAAAATGAATTGAAGAAATTTACGCCAAGTTTAAGTTTTATGATTCACCATGGTGGCACAAGGAATAAAGCAAAATTAACAGATGGATCTATCGAAGTAATTATCACTACCTATGGTACATTAAGAAGCGATATTAAGAATTTTGTAGAAGTGAAGTTTGATTATGTGATACTGGATGAAAGTCAAGCAATTAAAAACCCAACTAGTAAAATAACTAAAGCAGCATGCTTATTAGATGCTGCGAATAAGCTTTGTTTAAGTGGTACGCCATTACAGAATAATACTTTTGATATTTATGCGCAAATGAATTTCTTGAATCCTGGCATGTTGGGTTCGGTGGAATATTTTAAGCATAATTTTTCGATGCCAATTGACAAATTTGATGAGAAGGAGCAAAAAGAACATTTGCGTAAATTTGTATTTCCATTTATCTTAAGAAGAACCAAAGAGCAAGTGGCAAAGGATTTGCCAGAAAAACAAGAAATGGTTTTGTACTGTGAAATGGGGGCTGCTCAACGTAAGATCTATGAGGCCTATAGAAACGATTACCGAGATAAATTAATGGGACTAGTAGAAGAGAAGGGTGTGCAGAAAGCACAATTGTCCATTTTACAAGGCTTAATGAAATTGCGTCAAATTTGTGATAGTCCAGCCATCATTAAAGATGAAACTTATCCTAACGAATCGGTTAAACTAGATGAATTGACACGTGAGATTGCAGAAAATATTGGCGAACATAAAGCATTGGTTTTCTCTCAGTTCTTAGGTATGTTAGGATTAATTAGAGAAGCGTTGACTAAGCTTGGAATTGATCACGAATATTTTGATGGAAGTAGTACGATACAAGAAAGGGAAAAAGCGATTGATCGTTTCCAAAATGATCCAAACTGTCGTGTTTTCTTAATCTCATTAAAAGCCGGTGGTGTGGGTCTTAACTTAACCGCAGCTGATTATGTTTATATCGTAGATCCTTGGTGGAACCCGGCTGTAGAGCAACAAGCCATTGATAGAACGCATCGTATTGGACAAACTAAAAACATCTTCGCCTATCGTATGATCTGTAATGATACTGTGGAAGATAAAATACTGAAACTACAGGACAGAAAAAGATCGCTAGCAAAAGAATTAATTTCTGATGAAGATGGATTTGTGAAATCCCTGACCAAAGAGGATATCAATTATTTATTTAGTTAATACATAGTTGCAAAAATTAAAATGCCCCAAATGATTCATCTGGGGCATTTTTATAAAAGATCAAAGTAGTCTGTTATTTCATCTCCGCAGCGGCAATACCTGCTTTTGGATTTTTTAAGAATTCTTCTTTACATCCAGCAGAACAAAAGCCCAATACTTTATTGTCATAATGCGCTGTATCGCTGATACCAGCAGTGACAGGCATACCACAAGTAGGATCTTTTTTATTGTCAACTAAGCTAATGTCATAGCTGATGACTGAATCTTCAGTTGCAGTAGTTGCTGCCGTACTATCCATTGTGGCTGAAGTGGTCGCTGTGTTGTTGCCACAAGCCATTAAGAAGATACTTAAAGCGATGAAGCTAATGTGCAAACCCATATTGATGTTCTTTTTCATAATGAATGATTTGTACAAAGTTAGGATTTCAATGAAAATGGGCCATAAAATCACGAAATAAAACTAACAAGTATTCATATATGAGCTTAAATCTGACTTCAAAAGGCATAAAATTCAAATTTGCTTTTTCGAAGTCCTATTTTGTCTATTTTATTACATAAATTTGTACTCAAGATGAAACAAGGCAATATATATACAAATTTCATGACTGCAAATTTTGCAGCATCCCTTGTTTTGCACAGTCCCATTAGGCTGCCGCAATCTCCGCGACGCGGATTCTGATAGGACGAGCAGTTGGCAATTGCCCCTATCAGTGGAAAAATCCCCGAAAGCATTTTAACGCCAGAACTGTCATTCCTTTAAATTTTATTGATCATTGGAACAGAAAATAATAGTACGTGTTGCCCATGTTGGCGATACATCTTATGCAAATGCGATTACAGACGAGATGGAAGCTTCTGCTAAAGCTCGAGGTACAGGTATTGCAAAAAGAAGTCCAGCTTATGTGGCTCAAAAAATAGAAGAAGGTAAATCTGTGATTGCACATACTGAAGAAGGTGTTTGGGTTGGCTTTTGCTATATTGAAGCTTGGCAACATGGCCAGTTTGTAGCCAATAGTGGATTGATTGTAGCACCTGCATTTAGAAAAACAGGTATCGCAAAAAAAATCAAGCAGGCAATTTTTCAATTGTCAATAGATAAATATCCAAACGCAAAAATATTTGGTTTAACCACAGGACTAGCTGTGATGAAAATCAATAGTGAATTAGGTTACGAGCCAGTCACCTATAGTGAATTAACTGATGATGAAGAATTTTGGGCTGGTTGCAAGAGCTGTGTGAATTATGAAATTCTAATGAGTAAAGATCGCAAGAACTGCATGTGTACTGCGATGTTGTATGAACCAAAAAAATAATTAAGCATGGAAAAAGTTGTCTTAGGATTTAGTGGTGGCTTGGATACTACATTTTGTGTAAAGTATTTATCAGAAGATAAAGGTTTAGAAGTGCATAGTGTGGTAGTCAATACGGGCGGATTTGATGAAGCTGAATTAAAAAAAATTGAAGTACATGCCTATGCCTTGGGCGTAAAATCACATACAACCATTCAGGCTGTAGAAGGTTATTATGATAGTATCATTAAGTATTTGATTTACGGAAATGTACTAAAGAACAATACTTATCCATTGAGTGTAAGTGCAGAACGTTTGAGTCAGGCTCTACATATTGCTGCTCATGTCAAAAAATTAGATGCAAAATTGGTGGCACATGGCAGTACAGGTGCAGGGAATGATCAAGTTCGATTTGATATGATTTTTCAGATCATGATTCCTGGAGTTGAAATTCTAACACCTATCCGTGATTTACAATTAAGTAGAGAAGCTGAAATAGACTATTTAAAGTCAAAAGGGGTGGAGATGAATTTTGAAAAAGCGGCCTACTCAATCAATAAAGGATTATGGGGTACTAGCGTAGGAGGTAAGGAGACATTGCAATCTAAAGGAATTTTACCTGAATCTGCATGGCCTACACCTATGACAAAAGAAGGTGCAACCGAAGAGATGGTGATTGGTTTTGAAAAAGGGGAACTAGTGAAAGTGAATGGGAAAACATTTGCACATCCAACAGCAGCAATACAATATATTCAAACCATTGCTGGTGCATATGGGATTGGCAGAGATATCCATGTGGGCGATACGATTATTGGTATTAAAGGCAGAGTAGGTTTTGAAGCTGCCGCACCCATGGTGATTTTAAAAGCCCATCATGCATTAGAAAAACATGTTTTAACAAAGTGGCAATTGTCATGGAAAGATCAGTTAGCACAATTTTATGGCAACTGGTTACATGAAGGTCAAATTTTAGATCCAGTAATGCGTGATATAGAAGCCTATTTATCGAACTCTCAAGAACAAGTGACTGGTGAAGTGTTTCTTCAATTGAGTCCTTATCGATTTCAAATCATTGGCATCGAGTCAGCTAACGATTTAATGAGCGCTAAGTTTGGTAAATACGGCGAGATGAATACAGGCTGGACAGGTGCTGACGTGAGAGGCTTCACTAAGATATTCGGCAATCAAGTGGGTATGTATCATCATGTGAAAGAAAGTAATAAATAAGCATCGTCCAGATTGGATGATTGTTCATGGTTTAAATAAATAAAGATGCAAAAAGTAAAAATTGGAATTGTAGGAGGAGCAGGTTATACGGGTGGTGAATTGCTACGTGTTTTATTGCGCCATCCCAATGCAGCGATTACTTTTGTGCATAGTACAAGCAATGCAGGCGAATTAGTGAGTAAAGTACATACAGATTTAGTTGGAGAAACTGATTTAAAATTTGCAAGTGAATTAAATCAAAATATTGATCTCCTTTTTTTATGTGTTGGACATGGGGATGCTAAGCAATTTTTAGCTGCACATGCAATAGAAGCCAATATTAAAATAATTGACCTATCTCAGGATTTTAGATTAAGCAATGATGCAACAATGGGTGATAGAACCTTTGTATATGGTTTGCCAGAACTACAAAGAGGGGCCATTCAAAAAGCCAACCATATTGCTAACCCTGGATGTTTTGCTACAGCGATTCAGCTAGGGCTATTGCCATTGGCTGCTAAAGGACTATTGACGGATGTGTATACTACTGGTATTACTGGTTCGACTGGTGCTGGACAAAGTTTGTCAGCAACAAGTCATTTTAGCTGGAGAGCAAATAATATTCAAGCATACAAAACATTACAGCACCAGCACCTACATGAGATTACTCAAAGCTTGGCGCAATTGCAAGGCAATCAAAACGCTGCGGTCCACTTTGTGCCATGGAGGGGTGATTTTACAAGAGGTATTTTTGTAACTTCTGTCATTGCATCTGATTTGATAATTGATGATTTGTATACATTATATGAAACGTATTATGCAGGACATGCATTTACATATGTGTCAAAAAATAATATCGATTTAAAACAAGTAGTGAACACCAATAAATGTTTAATCCATATCGAAAAGCAGGATAATAAAATTGCGATTCATTCTGTGATTGATAATTTATTGAAAGGAGCTGTTGGACAAGCAGTCCAAAATATGAACTTGCTATTTGGTATAGAAGAGACGACTGGTTTACAGTTAAAAGCAAATTATTTTTAACAAATTTTAATTTTCCATCAGCAAATCAACAATCAGTATAGAAAGAACTACTAAATATTTTTAATTATGTCTTTATTCAATGTATACCCTTTAAACCCAATCGCTATCACAAAAGCTGCAGGCAGCCGCGTATGGGATGATAAAGGACAGGAGTATTTAGATATGTATGGTGGACATGCTGTAATCAGTATTGGTCATACACATCCACATTGGGTAAAAAGAATAGAGGATCAATTGCATGCCATTGCTTTTTATTCTAATTCAGTGATCATGCCGATTCAGTCTCAATTGGCAGATGCCATAAATACAATTAGTGGTAAAAAATATTTCCAATTATTCTTATGTAATAGTGGGGCAGAAGCCAATGAGAATGCATTGAAGTTGGCTTCCTTTCATACAGGCAGAAAAAAAATTATTGCGTTTAAAAAAGCGTTTCATGGCAGAACTTCATTAGCAGTCGCTGTTACAGACAATCCAAGTATTGTGGCGCCAGTAAACGAAACAGATAATATCATCTTCCTTCCCTTGAACGATATCGCTGCTTTACAAACCTGTTTTGCTGAGCAAGGCGATCAAATTGCTGCAGTTATAATTGAAGGGATACAAGGTGTTGCTGGAATCTATGAAGCATCGGATGCATTTTTACAAGCTATCAGAAATGCATGTGATGATTATGGTGCAGTGTATATAGCGGATAGTGTGCAATGTGGATACGGAAGAACGGGTCAGTTTTTTGCGCATGACCATGCTGGTGTAAACGCAGATATTTATTCTATGGCAAAAGGTATGGGCAATGGATTTCCTATTGGCGGAATACTTATTGCGCCACATATCCAAGCTAAGTTTGGCATGCTTGGTACTACTTTTGGTGGTAATCCATTGGCTTGCGCTGCGGCTTTGGCAGTGATAGAAGTGATGCAAAAGGAACAATTGATACAAGCAGCTAAAACGAATGGCGATTACTTGATTCAGGCGCTTAAACAAATTCAAGGTATTAAAGAAGTAAGAGGAAGAGGTTTGATGATTGGTTTTGAAATGGACCCATCTTTGCAAGACATTAGAAAAACTTTATTAAACGATTTTATGGTGTTTACAGGGGAAGCTAAGCCGAATGTCATTCGATTGTTGCCTTCCTTGGCCATCACGAAAAATGATATTGATCTATTTTTAAAAAGATTGCAGGATGCCATTGCATTATTGCAACAAAAGACGATTTAATTACAACAAATGAAACAATTTATAAGCGTTAAGGATGTAGTTGATATCAATGCTTTGGTGCAAAAGGCATTGGCCTATAAAGCAGCTCCATTACTTGATAAACACTTAGGCGTAGGAAAAAGAATTGGTTTGTTATTTTTAAATCCAAGTTTAAGAACAAGATTAAGTACACAGGTTGCTGCGCAAAATTTAGGAATGGAGGCCATTGTTTTCAATGTAGATAAGGAGGGATGGGCATTGGAGTTTACAGAAGGTGCCATCATGAATGGCACAACAGTAGAACACATTAAAGACGCAGCTCCAGTGTTGGGAAATTATTTTGACATTTTATGTATCAGGACTTTCCCAGGATTATTGGATCAAGCAGATGATTATAGTGAAAAAATTATCAATCAATTTATTCAATATGCAGGTATACCTGTAGTAAGTTTAGAGTCTGCGACATTGCATCCTTTGCAATCTTTGACAGATATCATTACCATTCAAGAATCTATGGAATTGACTGGGTCATTCAAGCATAAAAAGCCAAAAGTTGTTTTGACTTGGGCGCCGCATATTAAAGCAATCCCTCAATGTGTATCCAATAGCTTTAGTGAGTGGATGAATGCTTGGGGTGAAGCTGATTTTGTCATTGCACATCCAGTGGGTTATGAACTCTCACAAAAATTCACAGACGGGGCTACGATCATGCATGATCAAGATGCTGCATTAAAAGAGGCGGATTTTGTATATGTGAAAAACTGGAGTGCTTTCAATGCGTATGGCAAGGTTTTATGTACGGATGAAAATTGGATGTTGACGAATCAAAAATTAGCATTGACCAATCAGGCAAAAGTGATGCATTGTTTACCTGTTCGCCGTAATGTTGAATTAAGTGATGAAATATTAGATGGACCCAATAGTTTAGTGACTAAAGAAGCATCCAACAGGGTTTGGGCTGCACAGGCAGTACTAGCAAGTATCTTAAAATCTACACATTAAAATCATGGAACCATTATACGTCATTAAAATAGGAGGCAATATCGTTGACAATCCAGTATTGTTAACCGAATGCTTACAGGCTTTTGCGACCATTCAGGGTCAGGCTATTTTAGTGCACGGTGGTGGAAAGTTAGCGACTAGTATGGCTCAAAAAATGGGTATAGAACAAACTATGATTGAAGGAAGAAGGGTGACAGATATAGAGACACTTAAAATTGTCACCATGGTGTACGCCGGGAATATCAATAAAAATATAGTCGCTCAACTACAGTCAAATGGTGTTAATGCAATTGGATTGACGGGTGCGGATGGTAATTTAATTCAAGCACACAAAAGAGTAAACAATGCTATCGACTATGGTTTTGTTGGAGATGTAGATCAAGTAAATGAGGTGCTAATACAATCATTACTTTCAAATGGGATGAAACTAGTAATTGCCCCTATCACACACGATGGAAATGGGCAATTATTGAATACCAATGCAGATACCATTGCCCAATCCATTGCGGTTGCCATGGCTGCTCAATATCAGGTGCATTTAATATACGGTTTTGAAAAAGAGGGTGTTTTATTAGACGTAAACAATCCTAGTTCAATCATCGCAAAAATCGATCAGCCCAGCTATGCCAAACTGAAAGAAGATAAGATCATCTTCGAAGGAATGGTACCTAAAATCGACAATGCTTATTTAGCCTTAGTAGGTGGTGTACAATCAGTCATCATTGGTAGGGCAGAAAAAATGAATGAATTAATCAATGGTACCGCAGGTACGACAATCAAAATCTAATGTCACAAAAAAATACGATACAAGAAAATATACATGACTTGCCATCCCTTTTTCAGGATGCATTACAATTACTCAAATCTTTGATTGCTATCCCTTCATTTAGTAAAGAGGAAGCAGCCACTGCCGATTGCATTCAAGATTTTTTTCATCAACATCATGTTGAATGCAATAGGCTGAAAAATAATATTTGGTCTAAGAACGTGCATTTTGATCCAGCAAAACCAACCATTTTACTCAATTCTCATCATGATACTGTAAGGCCTAACAAAGGGTATACATTAGATCCATTTGAGTCTATAGAAAAAGAAGGCAAGCTGTATGGTTTAGGCAGTAATGATGCTGGCGGTTGTTTAGTCAGTCTCATCGCAACCTATTTATATTTTTATGATAAAAAAGGACTTGCTTATAATCTCATTTTTGTTGCTTCTGCAGAGGAAGAAATTTCTGGAACAGATGGCATTGAATTGGTATTAAAGCATCTTCCAAAAATAGATTTTGGCATCGTTGGTGAGCCAACTTTATTGGACATGGCGATTGCTGAAAGAGGCTTATTGGTATTGGATGTGGTGGCAACAGGAACATCAGGACACGCAGCTAGAGGGGAAGGTGAAAATGCGATCTATACATTATTACCTGCATTGGAATGGTTCCAAAATTATCAATTTGAAAAAGTGTCCGACCTTTTAGGTCCAGTTAAAATGACTGTAACTGTGATAGAGACCGAAAACAAGCAACATAATGTGGTACCATCAATTTGCAAGATGGTCGTAGATGTGCGTGTGAATGAATTGTATAGTTTTGAAGAAATTTTAGAAATCATTGCTTCGCATGTGACTATAGAGGTAAAGCCTCGTAGTCTAAGAATGCGTTCCTCTGGTATTGCCTTAGATCATGTCTTAGTTAAAGCTGGATTGGATTTGCGCAAAAGTTATTATGGTTCACCAACCACTTCGGATAAAGCATTAATGCCTTTTCCAACTTTAAAAATGGGTCCAGGAGATTCTGCAAGAAGTCATACTGCAGATGAATTTATATTTACACAAGAAATAGAAACGGGAATCCAAACCTACATTCAATTACTTGAAAACATTTTTTCTTATGAGTAAGCTTTGGCAAAAAAACAATAAGACTGCAGCTTCTGTAGAACAATTTACTATTGGTAAGGATCAGCAAATGGATCAATACCTTGCTGCTTATGACGTATTGGGCTCCATTGCACATACAACGATGTTGTCTGAAGTAGGCTTATTGACCAAAGAGGAGCAAGTACAACTCAAAAAAGCATTGATCGAAATTTATGCTACTATCCAAGCGGGTGATTTTGAATTGGAAGAAGGGGTAGAAGACATTCACTCACAGGTAGAAATGCTTTTGACCAAAAAGCTGGGAGATATAGGTAAAAAAATACACAGTGCAAGAAGTAGGAACGATCAAGTGCTAGTTGATATCAAGTTATTCTTACGTGCTGAGATCACTAAGCTAAGTGAGTCTATTCAAGCATTCTTTACTTTACTTCAGTCAAAGAGTGAAATGCATAAGACAGACTTATTACCTGGCTATACTCATCTTCAATTGGCTATGCCCTCCTCGTTTGGATTATGGTTTGGTGCTTATGCGGAAAGTTTAGTGGATGATATGACCATGCTGCAAGCTGCGTATAAAATTGTCAATAAAAATCCTTTGGGATCTGCAGCTGGTTATGGTTCATCTTTCCCAATCAATAGAACTAGAACAACAGAATTACTAGGATTTGAAATGTTAAACTACAATGTCGTGTATGCGCAAATGGGCAGGGGTAAGGCGGAGCGTGTGACTGCAATGGCGATGGCCAATATTGCAGATACTTTGGCAAGATTAAGTATGGATGCCTGCTTATTTTTGAATCAGAATTTTAGTTTTATACATTTTCCAGAAGCATTAACGACTGGATCTAGTATTATGCCACATAAAAAAAATCCTGACGTCTTTGAGCTCATTCGTTCTTATTGTAATCGAATTAAAGCATTGCCCAATGAGATCATGATGATGACGACCAATTTACCTTCAGGTTATCATAGAGATTTACAATTATTAAAAGAACATTTGTTCCCTGCATTTGCAGAATTAAACCATTGTATAGAGATGGCGTCTTTGATGATTGAACATATGGAAGTCAAAAAAGATTTACTCAAGGACCCAAAATATCAGTTCTTGTTTAGTGTAGAAGAAGTGAATAAACTAGTAAACAATGGTATGCCATTTAGGGACGCGTATAAAAAAATTGGCCTGGATATTGAGGCTGGACAGTTTACTTACAGTACCGAATTAAACCATCTGCACGAAGGAAGCATCGGAAATTTATGCAATCCCCAAATTGCTGCCCAAATGGCCTTGGTTATCAATGGTTTTGGAACAGATCAGGTAGCACAAAGAATTCAGCAATTATTGGCGTTATAACCTGATTCTGATGTACTTTTGGGGTCTAAATTTTAATATTTTAAGATGAAAAAATCAATCATTGTCGCTTTAGCTATAGTGGGATGCGTATCAGGTTGGGCACAAACAAAGCAAGTTGCCCCTTTGAAAAAATCTACACCAGTAAAAGCTGTTCCTGTTACGAAGGCAAAATTAGCTTTGACTTATACTGCAGCTCAATCACTTAAAACAACAAAGGATAGTGCATCTTATGCTTTAGGATACAGAATTGCACAAAGTTTAAAAGGACAAGGCTTGCAAAATGTTAATTTCGAATTATTCAAAAAAGGCATGGATGCTGGTGTGATAGCAAAGTCACAAATACCAGATAGCTTATTAGATATATGTATTAAAAACTACCAAGATAAAATGAGTACAGAAAAAATCGCTGTAAACAGAGCAGCAGGCGCGGCATTTTTAGCAGAAAATGCAAAAAGACCAGGAGTGGTTCGTTTAACCAATGGTTTACA
>JACCDW010304380.1_pt1 | contig 28726 bp, 27 predicted proteins | sample 7449781 | NCBI WGS metagenome assembly JACCDW01 (sample SAMN15323449, study PRJNA562643) | freshwater metagenome | isolation source: river surface water | place: USA:Blue River Watershed | collected 2017-08-18
AACCCATGAAAGAGGGCATTCACCCCAACTACCGCGAAGTGTGCTTCCAGGACATGTCCAACGGCTTCAAGTTCGTGACCCGTTCCTGCGTCAACACCAAGGAAATGATCAAGATGGACGACGGCCGTGAACTGCCGCTGTTCAAGCTGGACACCACCAGCGAGTCGCACCCCTTCTACACCGGCACCCAAAAGTCGGTGGACAACATGGGCGGCCGCGTGGAAAAGTTCCGCAACCGTTTCGGCAAGACCGCCCTGTCCAAGTAATTCGACAGTCGCGTCTGCAAGGGCAGCCCGGGCAACCGGCCTGCCCTTTTGTTTTGCCGCCCACCGTTCGCTTGCTGTTATCTTTGCGCCCGTGAACCTCGCCAGCCCCGCCATCGTCGCCCAACACGCGGTCCGCCCCCTGCCACGCTGGGCGCTGGTGCTGCTGTGCCTGGCCTACCTGCTGCCCGGCTTTGTGGGCCGTGGGCCCTGGAAGAAATTCGACATCGAAGCCTATGGCTTCATGTTGCAGCTGGCCCGACCCATGGCCCAAGGCCCGGTGAGCTGGCTGCACCCCACGCTCCTGGGCCAGCCCGAACCCAATCTGGCGCTGCTGCCCACCTGGTTGGGTGCCTGGGCCATCGGCTTGGCGCCCGAGGCCTGGGCGGTGCAGGCCGCGCGTGTGCCTTTCATGCTGATGTTGGTGCTGACCATGGCCGCCACCTGGCACAGCGTCTACGCACTGGCCCGCCTGCGTGCCGCGCAACCGGTGGCCTTCGCATTCGGCGGCGAGGCCAAGCCCACCGACTACGCACGCACCCTGGCCGATGGCGGCCTGCTGGCACTGCTGGCCTGCCTGGGCCTGGCCCAACGCTCGCACGAGATCACGCCCGCGCTCGGCCAGCTGTGCTTCACCGCCTTGCTGTTCCTGGGCCTGGCCACCCTGCCGCGCCAGCGCCTGCTCAGCGGAATCGCCATCGCGATGGGCATGCTGGGCCTGACCCTGTCGGGCGCACCGGTGCTGGCCTTGCTGCTGGGCGCAGGCGGCGTGGCGGTGCGTGTGCTCGCCTCCCCCGAGCCTGACCGCCGCGCGCTCAACATGCTGGAGCTGGGCCTGCTGGGCTTGCTGGGCCTGCTGTGCGTGACCCTGGCGGGCGCGCTGGATCTGTGGCGCTGGCGCCTGGTGCCGCACGCCATGACCGACCTGCACCTGTTTGGCCGCTTGCTGCTGTGGTTCACCTGGCCCGCCGGGCCCCTGGCGCTGTGGGCCTTGTGGCGCTGGCGCCACCAGCTGCTGCGTGGCTGGCGCTTTGCGCACATCGGTTTGCCCTTGTGGTTCGCCCTCGTGACGGTAGGCGTGACCTGGTTCACCGGCCTGTCCGACCGCGCCCTGCTCTCGGGCCTGCCAGCCATTGCAGCTTTGGCCGCTTTTGCCCTGCCCACGCTGCGGCGCAGTGTGGGGGCTTTCATCGACTGGTTCACCCTGCTGTTCTTCAGCATGGGCGCGCTGATCATCTGGACCGTCTGGCTGTCCATGGAAACCGGCTGGCCCGCCCAGCCCGCGCGCAACGTGGCGCGCAGCGCACCCGAATTTGCGCACCAGCTGGTGTGGCCCTTGCTGCTGGTGGCGGCCGTGGCCTCGCTGGCCTGGCTGGGCTTGGTGCGCTGGCGCACCGGCCGACACCGGCAGGCCCTTTGGAAAAGCCTGGTGCTGCCCGCTGCGGGCACCACACTGTGCTGGCTGTTGCTGATGACACTGTGGCTGCCCTTGCTCGACCACGCGCGCAGCTACGCCCCGCTGATGGCCAAGCTGCAGGCGCTCAACCCCGGGGCGCGCTGTGTGCAAAGCGTGGGACTGACCAACGCCCAAAACGCTGCGCTGATGGTGCATGCGGGTCTGCACCTGCGCATGGCGGGCCAACCCAGCGCAGACTGCAACTGGCTGGTCACCGACACCGACGGTCTGGAGGCGCTGCGCGCGCCATTGGCGCAATGGGGCTGGCAAGAAGACCGCCGTTTCCGCCGCCCCACCGACAACAACGAAACCCTGGTCATCTTCCGGCCGGCCGCGCCTTGAACGTGCCCGAGTTGCGCCTGATCCTGCGCCACGCCGGCACCGTGCTGGTGGGCCAACTGGCGGTGATCGCGTTCGGCGTGGCCGACACCCTGATCGCTGGCCGCCACAGCCCGCAGGCGCTGGCCGTGCTGTCGCTGGCCTCGTCCATCTACATCAGCATCTATGTGGCGCTCAACGGCCTGGTGCAGGCGCTGCTGCCGGTCTGGGCCGAGCTGCACGGCGCCGGGCGCCACACCGCGGTGGGCCGCTCGGTGCGACAGGCACTCTACATCTGCGCGGGCGCCTGCCTGGTCGGCATCGCCGCGCTGTGCTGGCCCGAACCCTGGCTGCGCTGGACCGGTGTGCCCGAGGCCCTGTGGCCCGAGGTGCGCCAGTACCTGCAGGTGCTGGCCGTGGCCTTGGTGCCGTCGCTGCTGTTTCGCCTGTACGGCACCTTCAACCAAAGCCTGGGTCTGCCGCGCCTGGTGACCTGGCTGCAGGCCGGTGCCCTGCTGGTCAAAGTGCCCCTGTCGGCGCTCCTCACCCTGGGTTGGGACGGCTGGGGTGGACTGGGTGTGGTCGGCTGCGCCTGGGCCACACTGGCCGTCAACACGCTGATGCTGGCCACCGGCGTGGCCCTGCTGCGCACACAAGACATCTACCAGCCTTACCGGCTGTGGCAGGCCATGGAAGCGCCGGATGCCGCACAGCTGCGGCGCTTTTTGGCATTGGGCATACCGGCCGGCCTGTCGATCATGGTCGAGGTCACCTCGTTCACGCTGATGGCGCTGTTCATCGCGCGGCTGGGCGCGGTCGCGCTGGCCAGCCACCAGATCGCCGCCAGCGTGGCCGCGGTGCTGTACATGGTGCCGCTGTCGCTGGGCATCGCCACCAGCGCGCGCGCCGGCTACTGGATCGGCGCGGGTCAGGCCCAGCGCGCGCGCCATGCAGCGCACACCGGCCTGGGCCTGGCGGCGGCGCTGGCCCTGGTGGGCGCCTTGGCGCTGGGTTTGGGACGTGAACACATCGCCCTGCTCTACAGCAAGAACACCGAAGTGGCCGCTGCGGCCGCGCTGTGGCTGGGCTGGGTGGCGTGGTACCACCTGGCCGATGCGATGCAAGCGGTCTGCCTGTTTGTGCTGCGCTGCTGGCGCGTCACGCTCTCGCCCTTGCTGATCTACACCGCCCTGCTGTGGGGCGGCGGCCTGTGGGGGGGCTATCTGCTGGCCTACCGGGGCTTGGGGCCCTGGCCTGCGCAACAGGCGGTCGGCAGTTTCTGGATCGCCAGCACGCTGGCGTTGGCCCTGGTCTCGGTCTTGTTTTTGCTGCGTCTGCAGCGGGCCATGCAGCAGCCGATCAAGGCGCGGTGATCAAACGCTGGATCGGCAAGACCAGCATGAAGCACGAGCCCACGCCCACCTGGCTCTCGATGCGCAGTTCACCGCCATGGCGCTGCACCACGTGCTTGGTGATGGCCAGCCCCAGGCCGGTGCCGCCGGTCTCGCGCGAACGGCTGCGGTCCACCCGGTAAAAGCGCTCGGACAGGCGCGGCACATGTTCGGCGGCGATGCCCGGGCCGGTGTCTCGTACCGCGAACACCAGCGCTTGCTCCTGCTTTTGCCAACCCACGGTGATGCGCCCACCGGGCGGGGTGTAACGCACCGCGTTGCTCACCAGGTTGGAAAAAGCGCTGAGCAATTCGCTGCGTGCACCCAGCAAGGCCGCGCCCGGCGCAGGTTCGAACACCAGCACGTGCACCGGTGCACCCGACTCGCCCTGCAAGGCCGACAGGGCCCGCGCATCGGCCTCGATCTGCGCCATCAACTCGGGCAAGTCCACCTGCTCTGCAGCACTGGGCGGTGGGCTGCCCTCAAGCTGCGAGAGCGTGAGCAGATCGCTCACCAGGCTTTGCATGCGCTGGGCTTGCGTGGCCATCAGACCCAGGTACTGCTGTTGCTCCTGGGCCGACAGCGGCAGGGATTGCAAGGTTTCCACAAAACCCGCCAGCACCGTCAAAGGGGTGCGGATTTCGTGCGAGACATTGGCCACGAAGTCGCGCCGCATCGCTTCGGCCTGGGCCACAGCGGTGATGTCACGCGTGAGCAGCAGCTGCTGGCCCTGCCCGTAGGGAAAAAGCTGCACCGAGAGCTTGATGCTCTTGGCCAGCGAGTTGCTGCGGCCTTCGATCACCACCTCGTTCGCATGGCTCTCTTGCTGGAAGTAGCGCGTGAACACCGGGTCGCGCACCAGGTGCACCACGTGCTGCGCGCGGTCACGCACGGCATCAATGCCCAGGTGTTGCCCGGCGATCGCGTTGCACCATTCGATGCGACCGTCCTGGTCGAGCAAGGTCACGCCGTTGGGTGAAGCTTCGATGGCGTCCAGAAAATGCCGCAGGCGCTCGGTGTGCAGCAAGACCTCACGCTCCTTCAGGCGCAGCAAGCGGCGGATGCGGTCCGAGACCTCGCGCCACACCCCGGCCAGGCGCGGTGGCTCACCGATGGGACCGCTGCGAAACCACTGCTCGAGCCGATGCGCGTGCCACATGTGCCGCAGCGCCCAAAGCCCGCTGGCCGCCAAAGCCATGGCCAAGGCCGACACTGTGCCGCCCCACCACCAGCCCAGCGCGGCCGCCAGCGCACACCACAGCAACAAAGAGCCCAGGAACAACAGCATCGCTTCAGCCCAGCGTCTGCGCCGTCAAGCGGTAGCCCGCGCCGCGCACGGTCTCGATCATCTTGCCGGCTTCACCCAGGGCTTCGCGCAGCCGCTTGACATGCACATCCACAGTGCGCTCTTCGATGTAAACATGGTCACCCCACACCTTGTCGAGCAAGGCACCCCGGGTGTGCACGCGCTCAGGGTGGCGCATGAAGTGCTGCAACAGTTTGAACTCGGTGGGGCCCACCTTCAAGGGCTGCGCCTGCCAGCTCACACGGTAGGTGTCGGTGTCCATGGTGAGGCCGCCCACGGCCAACACCCCCCCTGGCGGTTCGGGCACACGGCGGCGCAACACAGCGCGGATGCGCGCGAGCAGCTCGCGCGGCGAAAATGGCTTGACGATGTAGTCGTCGGCGCCGGCATCGAGCCCGGCCACGCGGTCGGGCTCGTCACCGCGCGCGGTGATCATGAGGATGGGCACCTGCTGTGTGCGCGGGTGGCTGCGCCAGCGCTTGGCCAGGCTCAGGCCGCTTTCGCCAGGCAGCATCCAGTCCAGCAAGATCACATCGGGCAGCACCTCATCGAGCTCTTTTTGGGCGCTGACCGCGTCCATGGCCCAGACCGGCTGAAAGCCGTTGTGCCGCAGGTTCACCGCCATCAGCTCGGCGATCGCGGGCTCGTCCTCCACGATCAGGATGCGGGGCTGGGTTTTCATTGCACGGCAGATTCGATGTCCGACAGCGCCGTGTGGCGCACATCGGCGCCTTTGACCACGTAGATGGTGAATTCGGCGATGTTTTTGGCATGGTCGCCAATGCGCTCGATGGCTTTGGCCACAAACAGCAGGTCCAGGCTGGCCGAAATCGTGCGCGGATCTTCCATCATGTAGGTGACCAGCTTGCGCAGAAAGCCGTCGAACTCGGCGTCGATCAGGTCGTCTTCCTTGAGGATGGTCAGCGCGGTCTGCACATCCAGCCGCGCAAAGGCGTCGAGCGACTTGCGCAGCAAGACCGAGGCCATGTCGGCCGAGACGCGCAACTCCGAAGCAGGCAGCGAGCGCGTGATGCCCTGGTCGACGATGAGCTTGACCATGCGCGCGATGCGCTCGGACTCGTCGCCGGCGCGCTCGAGGTTGGCGGTGATTTTGGAAATCGCCATCAACAGGCGCAGATCGCGCGCAGTGGGCTGGCGCCGCGCGATGATCGACGAGAGCTCGCGGTCGATGTCCACCTCCATGGCGTTCACCTCGCGCTCGGTGGCGATCACCTGGTCGGCCACTTCGACGCTGAACTGCGCCAGTGCGAACACTGCATGGCGGATTTGCGATTCGACGAGACCACCCAACTCGAGCACGCGCGAAGACACGCCCGAGAGTTCGGCATCAAACTGGCTGGAAATGTGTTTGTCCATGGGAATTCCTTAATCAGATGGTGACAGAGCTGAAGATCTGTCACGCAAAGTCATTGGATTAGCCGAAACGGCCGGTGATGTAGTCTTCTGTTTCCTGGCGTGCGGGCTTCATGAAGATTTGCTCGGTCTGCCCGAATTCGATCAGTTCGCCCAGGTACATGTAGGCCGTGTAGTCCGAGACACGGGCCGCCTGCTGCATGTTGTGGGTGACGATGGCCACGGTGTAGTCGTGCTTGAGTTCGCCAATCAGGTCTTCCACTTTGGCCGTCGAGATCGGGTCCAGTGCCGAGGTCGGCTCATCGAGCAAAATGACCTTGGGCTTGACCGCCACAGTGCGTGCGATGCACAGGCGCTGCTGCTGGCCGCCCGACAGCGACAGGCCGCTTTGGCCCAGCTTGTCTTTCACTTCGTTCCAGATCGCGGCTTTGGACAGCGCCCACTCCACGCGGTCGTCCATTTCGGAGCGGCTGAGGTTTTCGTAAAGCTTCACGCCAAACGCGATGTTGTCGTAGATCGACATCGGAAAGGGCGTGGGCTTTTGAAACACCATGCCCACGCGCGCGCGCAGCAGGTTCAGGTCCTGCTTGGCGTCGAGGATGTTCTCGCCATAGAGATTGATCTGCCCTTCGGCACGCTGGCCCGGGTACAGGCTGTACATGCGGTTGAGCGTGCGCAGCAAGGTCGACTTGCCACAACCCGAGGGACCGATGAAGGCGGTGACCTTTTTTTCGGCGATGTTGAGGTTGATGTTCTTGAGGCCCTTGAAGGTGCCGTAATAAAAATCGAGGTTGTTGATCTCGATCGCGTTCTGGGTGTCGATGGCCACAGCGGTCATGGTCGTTCCTTGAAGATTCAGCGGGGTGCGGTGTCGCGGAAGAACACGCGTGCAATCACGTTGAGGATCAGCACCGTCAGGGTGATCAGCAGGGCGCCGCCCCAGGCCAGGCGCACCCAGTTGTCATAAGGGCTCATGGCGAACTGGAAGATCACCACCGGCAGGTTGGCCATGGGCGCGTTCATATTGGTCGAGAAAAACTGGTTGTTGAGCGCCGTGAACAGCAGCGGCGCGGTCTCGCCGCTGATGCGCGCCAGCGCCAACAGCAGGCCGGTCATGACCCCCGCCTTGGCCGCGCGCAAGGTCACGAAGGTGGCCACCTTCCAGCGCGGCGCACCCAAGGCAAAGGCCGCCTCACGCAGGCTGCCAGGCACCAGACGCAGCATGTTTTCGGTGGTGCGCACCACCACCGGGATGGCAATGAGTGCCAGGGCCATCGAGCCCGCCCAGCCCGAGAAGTGCTTGACTTGGGCCACCAGCACCGCGTAGACAAACAGGCCCAGCACGATCGAGGGGGCCGAAAGCATGATGTCGGTGACAAAGCGCGTGAGGCTGGCGGTTTTGCTCTCGTCGCCGTACTCGGCCAGGTAGACGCCGGCAAAGATGCCGATCGGCGTGCTCACCAGGGCCGTGACCAGCACCATCAGCAAACTGCCGACGATGGCGTTGGCCAGACCACCGCCCTCCGAGCCCGGGGCCGGCGTGGATTGCGTGAACATGGCCCAGTCGAGTGCGGCAAAGCCGTTCTTGAACAGCACCACCAAAATCCACAGCAAGACAAACAGGCCCAGGCCCATGGCCGTCATGGACAAGGTCAGGCCCACCCGGTTGGCCATTTTCCGGCGTTGGTAAATCGCGTTGTTCATGGGGTCTCGCTCAGGTCTTGGTGCCCTTGGCCTTTTCGGCGCGCAAGAGCATGAGTTTGGCCAGCGACAGCACCACCAGGGTGATGACGAACAGCAAAAAGCCCAGCGCAAACAGCGCCGAGAGGTGGAAATCGGCGGCCTCGCCAAACTCGTTGGCCAGGGTCGAGGCGATCGAGGAGCCGGGCGAGAACAGCGAAGCCGACAGGCGCTGCGAGTTGCCAATCACAAAGGTCACGGCCATGGTCTCGCCCAGGGCGCGGCCCAGGCCCAGCATCACACCGCCAATCACGCCTTTTTGGGTGTAGGGCAGTACGATGTGGCGCACCACCTCCCAGGTGGTGCAGCCCAGCCCATAAGCCGACTCGCGCAGCACCGGCGGCACGATTTCAAACACATCGCGCATCACGGCAGCAATGAAGGGCAGGATCATGAAGGCCAGCACAATGCCCGCCGCCAGTACGCCAATGCCGTTCATGGCGCCGCCGAACAGGCTGCCGATCAAGGGCATCTGACCCAGGGTCGATTGCAGCGCGGGCTGCCCGTAATCGGCAAACAGGGGCGCAAAAATAAAGAGGCCGAACATGCCGTAGATGATCGAGGGCACAGCCGCCAGCAGCTCGATCGCCGTGCCCAGCGGACGGCGCAGGTAGACCGGGCAGGTTTCGGTCAGAAACAGGGCGATGCCAAAAGACAGCGGCACCGCGATCAACAGGGCGATGGCAGCACTGACCACCGTGCCAAAAATGGCGATCGCCGCGCCGAAATCGTCATTGACGATGTCCCACTCGACACGCCAGACAAACTGCATGCCGAATTTCGACAACGCCGGCCAGGCGTTGACGACCAGCGAGACGATGATGCCCATCAGGGCGCACAAGACCAGCATCGAGAACAGCCAGGTGATCTTGTGGAAGAAAAAGTCCTGCCAACGCTGGCGTCGCACCACCGCCATCACATTGGCTTCGGCGTGTGCCGTGCTGGGTTCGTGCGCCAGGCTCATGTCAATTCCTTGGGTGTATTGCATCGAGGCCATCACTTTCGGGGGAAAACCGTTGCGGGCTCGGCGAGCCCGCAACGGCGGTCAGCTCAGGCTCGAAGGATCAGTGCTTGATCTGGGTCCAGACCTTTTGGCGGATCTGGGTGGTCAGCGCATCGGGCAGCGCCACATAGTCCAGCTCTTCGGCCATTTTCTTGCCGTTTTTGAAGGCCCAGTCAAAGAACTTGACCACGTCCTTGGAGGCTTCCTTGTCGGCCGGCTCTTTGTACATCAGGATGAACGATGCCGTGCTGATGGGCCAGCTGCCAGCGCCCTTGGCGTTGACCATGGAGATGCCCATGCCCGGCACGCTGAACCAGTCGGCGCCGGCGGCGGCCGAAGCGAAGGTGGTGTCGTCGGGGCTGACAAACTTGCCTTCGGCGTTTTGCAGCTGCAGGAAGGTCATGTTGTTTTTCTTCACGTAGGCGTACTCGACGTAGCCGATCGCGCCCTTGACGCGGTTGACGTTGGCGGCCACACCCTCGTTGCCCTTGCCGCCCACGGACGATGCGGCGGGCCACTTGACGGCGGCATTCTTGCCCACTTTTTCAGCCCACTCCTTGCTGATGGCGCTCAGGTAATCGGTGAAGTTGAAGGTCGTGCCCGAGCCGTCGGCGCGGTGCACCACGGTGATGGCCATGTCCGGCAGCTTCTTGCCCGGGTTCAGGGCGGCGAGCTTGGCGTCATTCCACTTGCTGATGGTGCCCATGTAGACCTCGGCCAGCACCGGGCCGGAGATGCGCAGTTCACCGGGCTTGAAGCCCTCGAGGTTCACCACCGGCACTGTGCCGCCGATGATGGCGGGGAACTGCACCATGCCGTCTTTGTCCAGGTCTTCGCCTTTGACCGGTGCGTCGGTGGCACCGAAAGTCACGGTCTTGGCACGGATCTGGCGGATGCCGCCCGAAGAGCCGATGGACTGGTAATTGAGACCCACGCCAGTCTCTTTTTTGTAGGCCTCGGCCCACTTGGCGTAGATCGGGTAGGGGAAGGTGGCGCCCGCACCGGTGATGTCGGCCGCAGCAGCCGTCAGGGCGGCGGCGGTCAGGCCCACCGCAGTCAGGAAAGATTTGAGCTTGAGCATGTGAACTCCAAAAAAGGATGCATCTCTGATCCAGCACCCCATGGCACCGGACAGCCACCAATGTATGTAGGAATTGTGACAAGAATGTGTCAAACCCACATTTGGCCTTGACATCAAACCGTCACGGTGTGATGGCAATCTGATCTCATGGCGATACAAGAAATTTCCGAACACCAGATGGCGCAGCTGCGCGAAGACCTGCTTGACTCGCTCGACGAAGAGTTCGAGCTGGAGATGGAGGACCGCCTGGGCGAAGACGCGCAACGACCTGGCGATTCAACCTCCAGCCGCATCCAATACTTTCGCGAGCTGCTGCGCTTGCAGACCGAGCTGGTCAAACTGCAAGACTGGGTGGTGCACACCGGCCACCGCATGGTCATCCTGTTCGAAGGCCGTGATGCGGCCGGCAAAGGCGGTGTGATCAAGCGCATCACCCAGCGCCTGAACCCACGCGTGTGCCGCGTGGCCGCCTTACCCGCACCCAATGACCGCGAAAAAACCCAGTGGTATTTCCAGCGCTACGTGAGCCACCTGCCGGCCGCAGGCGAGATCGTGCTGTTTGACCGCAGCTGGTACAACCGCGCCGGCGTCGAGCGGGTGATGGGCTTTTGCTCGGACGATGAGTACGAAGAATTTTTCCGCACCGTGCCCGAGTTTGAAAAGATGCTGGTGCGCAGCGGCATCCAGCTTGTCAAATACTGGTTCTCGATCACCGACGACGAGCAGCACCTGCGCTTTGTCGGCCGCATCCAGGACCCCCTCAAGCAGTGGAAGCTCAGCCCAATGGACCTGGAAAGCCGCCGCCGCTGGGAGGACTACACCCACGCCAAAGAGACCATGCTCGAGCGCACCCACATCCCTGACGCGCCCTGGTGGATCGTGCAAGCCGTGGACAAAAAGAAAGCGCGCCTGAACTGCATCGACCACCTGCTCGGCCAGGTGCCCTACCACGAGGTGGCCCACCCCGACGTGCAGCTGCCTGCGCGCGTGCGCAACCCCGACTACATCCGACACCCGGTACCCCCAGAGATGTTCGTGCCCGAAAAGTACTGAACACGACTTGCGATCGTCACGGCGGCGTCACAATGACGTCACATAATCGCGTGAAGCAGTTTCACTTCACGCCATGCAGCCCAAGCACCTTTTCGCCGCCGTCGACCTCGGCTCCAACAGTTTTCGCCTCGAAATCGGGCAGCTTGAAGCGGGGCACTTGCGCCGCGTTGAATACCACAAGGAAACCGTGCGTCAGGGCAATGGCCTGGACGCCGAACGCAACCTGACCGACGACGCCATGCAACGCGGCTGGGCTTGCCTGGCGCGCTTTGGCGAACGCCTGGCCGGGTTTCGGCCCGCCCATGTGCGGGCCGTGGCCACCCAGACTTTGCGCGAAGCCCGCAACCGCGAGGTGTTCTTGCAAGAGGCACGCCGCATCTTGGGTTTTCCGATCGAGGTCATCACGGGGCGCGAAGAAGCGCGCTTGATCTACATGGGTGTGTCGCACCTCCTGCCCCAATCCGACGAAAGGCGCCTGGTGGTCGACATTGGCGGCCGCTCCACCGAATTCATCCTGGGCCAGGGCCACGAGGCCCACACGCTGGAGTCTTACCGCGTGGGCAGCGTCGCCTGGTCCATGAAGTATTTCCCCAACGGCCTGTGGACACCGGCTGCCTTTCGCACCGCCGAAGTGGCCGCCAAAGCCATATTGGACGAAGCCACAAGCCTGTACCCCCGCCATGCCTGGGACACGGCTTATGGCTCCTCGGGCACCATCGGCGCGGTCTCGGACATTTTGCTGGCGGCCGGCTGGCCCGAAGGCCTGGTCACGCGCGAAGCACTCGATTGGCTGCAAGAGCGGCTGATCAAAGCCCAAAAGCCTGAGCGCCTGCAGCTCGAAGGCCTCAAGGACGAGCGGCGCCCGGTGATTGCTGGCGGCCTGGCGGTGCTGCGGGCCGTGTTCGACCTCCTCCAGATTGAGGAGATGCGCCCGGCCCAAGGTGCTTTGCGGCACGGCGCGCTGTTTGACCTGATCGACCGCGAAAACCCCGAAGCCGATGTGCGCAGTGGCAAAGTCGACTGGCTGGCGCGCCGCTTTGGTGCCGACCCGGCGCAAGCCGAACGTGTGGGCCGCACTGCCGCCGTATTGCTGCGCCAGATCGCCAGCAGCGCCGAACCCGAGCGCCAGCTGCGCAAGCTGCAATGGGCCGCACGTCTGCACGAAATTGGCATGCACATCGCCCACAGCGATCACCACAAGCACGGCGCCTACATCCTTGAAAACACCGACATGCTGGGCTTCACGGTCGACGAGCTGCACCGCCTGGGGCTCTTGGTGCTGGGCCACCGGGGCAAGCTGCGCAAGCTGGAGCTGGTGCTGGACGATCTCGATTTCGTCGTCCAATTGCTGGCCTTGCGCCTGGGCGTGATCCTGTGCCATGCGCGCCGCGACCCCCAGATCGAGGGCCTGTCGCTGAGCCTGGACGCACGCTACCAAACTTTCCACCTGAACTTGCCCGACGGTTGGGCTGCGCTGTACCCGCAATCGGCCCATCTGCTGCGCGAGGAGTGCAACGCCTGGCAAAAGACCGCCTGGGGCTTTGCCCTGCACGAAGCCCAGCCCTGAGACACACAGCTGCATCGCCTGCGCGCGCTGCACTTGAAGCACCGTCATAGTTTTGTCACATATTTCCATGAAAATGGAAATATGGAAGAAAAAAACGTCCTCAAATCCTTGGCGGCCCTGGCCCAAGCCCACCGATTGCAAGCGTTTCGGCACCTGGTGGTCGCCGGCCCGCAGGGCGCCACACCCGGCCAGCTGAGCGAGCAAATGGGCACCCCCCATGCCACGCTGTCCTTTCACCTCAAGGAACTGATGAACGCCGGGCTGATCAGCCAAGAACGCAACGGCCGTCACCTGATTTACCGCGTGGAATTTGAGCGCATGAATGGCCTGCTCGTCTACCTCACCGAAAACTGCTGCCAAGGCACCCACAGTTGCCTGAACGCAGCCGATGCCACCTGTCCCTGTTGAAAGCGCCATACCGATGAGCACCTCACCCCTGAACGTTTTGTTTCTGTGCACCCACAACTCGGCCCGCAGCATCCTGGCCGAGGCCCTGCTCAACCACCTGGGCCAAGGCCGTTTCAAGGCCTACTCGGCTGGCAGCAGCCCGCGCGAGCACCAGCAACCCCACCCGCTGGCCCTGGAGACTTTGGCCAACGCCGGCATCACCACCAACGGTCTGCACAGCAAGAGCTGGGATGTGTTCGCCAAGTCCGACGCACCGCACATGGACCTGGTGATCACGGTGTGTGACAACGCTGCCGGCGAAGTCTGCCCTTACTGGCCCGGGCAACCCGCCACGGCCCATTGGGGCTATGCCGACCCCTCTGCCGGTGACGGCAACGAGGAACAAAAGCGCGAAGCCTTCCGCCAAACCCTGCACCTGATCCGCAAGCGCCTGGAGCTCTTGGTGAATCTGCCGCCATCCAGCCTGGACAAGTTGTCCATCGGCACCAGTGCCCGCAAGCTGGCGGAGGACAAAGCATGAGCGCGGCGACTGACGTGACGGCGGCTGACGTGAGCCCGACCCCCATGACGGTGTTTGAACGCTACCTGACGCTGTGGGTGTTCCTGTGCATCGTGCTGGGCATCGCGCTCGGGCAGTTTTTCCCCGCCATCTTCCGGGCCATTGGTGCGATGGAGCTCGCCCAGGTCAACCTGCCAGTGGGCCTGCTGATCTGGGTCATGATCATCCCCATGCTGGTCAAGGTGGACTTTGGCGCGCTGCAGCAGGTGCGCCAGCATGTGCGGGGCATCGGCGTCACGCTGTTCATCAACTGGCTGGTCAAACCGTTTTCGATGGCCTTGCTGGCCTGGCTGTTCATCCGCCAGTGGTTTGCGCCCTGGCTGCCCGCCGGCCAGCTCGACAGCTACATCGCCGGCCTGATCTTGTTGGCCGCTGCGCCTTGCACCGCCATGGTGTTTGTGTGGAGTCGTCTGACGAATGGCGACCCCTTGTTCACCCTGTCGCAGGTGGCGTTGAACGACACCATCATGGTGTTCGCGTTTGCGCCGTTGGTGGGCTTCTTGCTGGGCATCTCGGCCATCACCGTGCCCTGGGCCACGCTGCTGATCTCGGTGCTGCTGTACATCGTGGTGCCTGTCGTGCTGGCGCAGCTGTGGCGCAGATCGCTGCTGGCCAAGGGGCCCGAAGCCTTCGAAGCGGCCATGGCCCGCATCGGCCCCTGGTCCATCACGGCGCTGCTGGCCACGCTGGTGCTGCTGTTCGCCTTCCAGGGCGAAGCCATCTTGCGCCAACCGCTGGTGATCGCCTTGCTGGCAGTGCCCATCCTGATCCAGGTGTTTTTCAATGCGGGCCTGGCCTACTGGCTCAACCGCCAGCTCGGCGAGCAGCACGCCGTGGCCTGTCCCTCGGCATTGATCGGCGCTTCCAACTTCTTCGAACTGGCCGTGGCTGCTGCCATCAGCCTGTTTGGCTTTGAATCGGGCGCCGCACTGGCCACCGTGGTGGGTGTGCTGATCGAGGTGCCGGTGATGTTGCTGGTGGTGCACCTGGTCAACGCCAGTCGCGGCTGGTATATGACAAAACCGTGACCAACATCGGGGGCGTTTGCGAGGGGCTTTGATTGCCATTCGCACCAGATACGGTATAAACTGTATATACCGTTTTTAGGAGCAACCTATGGTCACCACCCGCAAAGCCACCCCCAAGGCACCAGCCAAAAACCGATCAGCTACGCCTCAGGCTGTGGCCAAACCCACGGCCAAGAAAAACGCTCCCAAGGCGGTGAAGAAGGTCGCGGCGCCCAAAACCACAGCCCCTCAAACCGTCACACCCAAAGCCTCGCCAGCGCCTGTGCCGAAAGCCGAGAAAAAGGCCAAGCCCGAAAAAATCAAAGTGGTGCGCGACAGCTTCACCATCCCCAAGAGCGAATACGCAGCGATCGCCGATATGAAAAAGCGCGCCATGGCCGCCGGCAAGGAAGTCAAGAAGAGCGAGTTGCTGCGCGCGGGCCTGATGCTGCTGGCCACCGCCTCCGACAGCGTTTTTGCCAAGGCTTTGGCCCAGGTCCCAGCCCTCAAGACGGGCCGTCCGGGCAAGGGCTGATCAGAGTTTTTCGGGGGTGGTGACGGACAGGATCACTGTCTGGTCCTGCCCCTCGCGCTGGCGCCCGCGCAGCCACCAGACCGCGCCCTTGCGGATCGGGCAAGGCTCATCGCCCATGCCCAGCAAGTGCGCCACCACCGCCCCCAGGCTGGGCTGATGACCCACCAGCAGCACCGGGTATTTGGCATCGGGCCAGCCCGCCGTCTCCAGCAGATCCTGCACCGTGGCACCGGGCGCCAGGGCATCGCGCACCTTGTATTTGCGGCCCAACGCTTTGGCAGTTTGTTCGGCGCGCGCTGCGGGGCTGCTCAAAATGCGGGTGCCCTCGGGCAACTGCTGCTCCAGCCACTGGGCCATGCGCGCCGCGTGCTTCTCGCCCCTGTGGGTCAGGCGCCGGTGCATGTCATCGCCGCCCTCCTCCAGCTCGTGCGCTTCAGCGTGGCGCCACAAAATCAGGTCCATCTCAGCCTCCACGCTGGTAGCGTTGCATCAACCATTGTTGCGCGCCGCCCGCTTTGCGCGGGGACTTGGGCGCCGGGGTGTAGCGGCCATCGGCTTGCATCAGCCAGGCATCGCGCTGGTCGTGCAGGTACAGCAGCAAGCATTCTTCGATGAGCCGCCGTCGCAAGGCAGGGTCATCGACCGGCCAGGCCACCTCAATGCGGCGCATCATGTTGCGGCTCATCCAGTCGGCGCTCGACAGGTACAGCGCCTCACGCTCGCCTGCCTGGAAATAAAACACGCGGGAATGTTCCAAAAAGCGGCCAATCACCGAGCGCACGCGGATGTTGTCGGTCTGGCCAGGCAGGCCCGCCGGCAACATGCAGGCCCCGCGCACGATCAAATCGATCTGCACACCCGCTTGCCCGGCTTCCATCAAAGCCTCGATCAAGGGGCCATCGCTCAGGGCATTCATCTTCAGCGCGATGCGCGCGGGCTGGCCCTGGCGTGCCGCAGCGGCGCATTGTTCGATCCAGCGCAGCATGCGTGCATGCAGGTGAAAAGGCGCCGCCAGCAGGCGCGACAGGCGACGCAAGGGGTTTTGGCTGGCCAAGTGCAAAAACAGCTCGTCCATGTCGGCCGTCATGCGCGCATCGGCCGTGAGGTGGCTGATGTCGGTGTAGAGCCGTGCGGTGCGCGGGTTGTAGTTGCCCGTCGACAAATGGCCGTAGCGGCGCAAGCGCTTGCCCTCGCGGCGCGTGATCAGCAGCATCTTGGCGTGGGTCTTGAGGCCCACCACGCCATACACCACCTGCGCCCCAATGGCTTCGAGCTTTTCGGCCCAGTTGATGTTGGCCTCTTCGTCAAAACGCGCTTTGAGCTCCACCACCGCCGTGACCTCTTTGCCGCGGCGCACCGCTTCGCGCAGCAGATCGATCATGGCGGGGTCGCTGCCGGTGCGGTAGATGGTTTGCTTGATGGCCAGCACATCGGGGTCGTGCACTGCCTCGCGCAAAAAGGCCAGCACGCCGTCAAAGCTCTCAAAAGGCTGGTGGATGAGCACATCCCCCTCGCGCAGGCGCGCCAGGATCGAGCTCGCGCCCTGCAAAGCCTGGGGTGGACTCGCCACGCAAGGCGCAAACAAGCGCTCCGGGCTGGCGGCCAGGTCGATCAATTGCGTCAGGCGCACCAGGTTCACCGGGCCATTCACACGGAACAGCGCCTGCGCGGGCAGCTGCAACTGCTGCAGCAAGAATCCGGACAACTGCTCTGAGCAATTCGAAGACACCTCCAGCCGCACAGCCTGCCCATAGTGCCGGTGCTGCAGGCCTTGTCGCAAAGCGGTGCGCAGGTTGACCACATCGTCTTCGTCGACCGCCAGGTCCGAATGGCGCGTGACGCGAAATTGCGAGAACTGGTCCACCTCGCGCCCGGGGAAGAGATCGGCCAAATGGGCACGGATCACGCTGGACAGCAACACAAAGGCCTGCCCCTGCCCAGACAGCTGCGCAGGCAAGGCGATCACTCGGGGCAACACCCTTGGCACCTTGAGGATGGCGATTTCGTTGTGGCGGCCAAAAGCGTCCTGGCCACGCAAGTGGATGATGAAGTTCAGCGACTTGTTGGCCACTTGCGGCAAGGGGTGCGCCGGGTCAATGCCCACGGGCAGCAGCAGGGGCTTGACCTCGCGGTGGAAGTAGGCCTTCACCCAGCGCCGTTGTTCGGCATTGCGCTCGCCGTGCGAGAGGATACGGATGCCCTGGCGTTTGAAGGCTGGCAACAGCACATCGTTGTAGAGGCGGTATTGCTCATCGACCATGGCTCGGGCCTGCGCCGCGATGCGCGCCAGGCCCGTGTCGGCTTGTCGCGCGTTGCTGGCCACAGCCTCTTCGACGTGCGGGGCCATGCGGACCTCGAAAAACTCGTCAAGGTTGGAAGAGACGATGCACAGGTAGCGCAGGCGTTCAAGCCAAGGCACGGCCGCGCGCCGCGCCCAATCCAGCACCCGCTCATTGAAGGCCAGGATGCTCAGGTCGCGGTCGAGCAGAGGGGGCAGATTGGCCGCGGGGGCAGCCTTCGGCTTGGCTTTGGCAGCCATGGGGCACTCGTCAGGTAGTTGGTTCTGCACCCATTGTTAGAGGCTGCTGTGACAAGCCTGTGACAAGCACCACTTGGTCTGCACGCCGAACTGGCCGATCACTGTCCAGCCAGAAAATGTTTGCGGTAGCGTGGCGGCATGTCGGCAATCCGCATCATCATCGGCAAATCAGCGGTATTGAAATCTGGATCCCATGCAGGCGCTCCGAGGATTTTTGCCCCCAAGCGCAGATAGCCCTTGATCAGCGCGGGTGGCTCGGCTGGCAGCTTGTGGTCAAGCTCGTCGACAGGCAAAGGCAGGCGAGGCAACACGTGGTATTCGATTGGCGCCATGTGTTGCTGGCGCAGCTGGTGCCAGATGCTGGCGGCCAGATCACCGCTGATCACGCCGTTGTGCAGCATGGGAATGCTCGCGCAACCGATCATCGTGTCGAGCTGGTTGCGAACCATGAATTCAGCCAGAGCGCCCCACAGGGCCATGATCACGCCGCCGTGGCGATGCTTGGGGTGAACGCAGCTGCGACCGAGCTCGACCATGCGCTCACGCAAGCCACGCAGACGCACCAGATCAAACTCGGTGTCGCTGTAGGTGCTGCCCACGCGCCGGGCTTGAGCCGGCGTGAGGACGCGGTAGGTGCCCACCACCTGGCCCGCGCCAAGATCGCGCACCAGCAGGTGTTCGCAGTAGTCGTCAAACAGATCAATATCGTGTGCAGGCAGGGGCGTGTTCAGCTGGGCGCCCATCTCCCCCGCAAAGACCGCATACCTCAGTCGCTGCGCCGCGCGAACTTCATCGAGATGCGAAGCCCAGCGAATTTCGAGCCCGCCTTTGGCCAGCGGCGCAGCCAGCTCGGTTGAAGACGCCGGATGAAGTGACCCCCTGGGCAAGTGGATCGGGGACAGCGCATACGTGGGATTGGGCAATTCTTTCATGACAGCTCATCCAAAACAAAGGAATGCGTGCAATGTGCCCACGCTGCGTGACGGCATCACGACACGATCATGAAAAGTTGGTGACAGGCGCTGCGCGATACACTCACACCATGATTCTTGAACTCGCCGACATCCGCATCCAGCCTGGTCAGCAAGCCGCTTTTGAAGAAGCGATTGCCCGGGGCATTTCCACCGTGATCAGCCGTGCCAAGGGCTTTCAAGGGGCCAAGGTCAACCATGGCATCGAGAACCCCGAGCGCTATGTGCTGCAGATTTTTTGGGACACGCTCGAAGACCACACGGTGGCCTTTCGCGAGTCACCGCTCTTTCAGGAGTGGCGCGCGATCGTTGGGCCGTTTTTCGCCGGCCCACCGGTGGTCGAGCATTTTGAATTGAGCTGGAAGTCGGCCTGAAGCCTGTGCCCGGCCGGGGCTGCGATGTCAGTCGTCTGCGGCGGCAGCCGTTTGCTCGTGCCCGGCCACCAGCTGCGCCAGCAGGCGCACAAACACCTCGCGGTCTTTGCCCTTCAAGGGCGCCAGGATGCTTAGCTGCACGCGGTCAACCGCGTCTTTCATGCGGGCCACGGCTTGCTCGGCTTCCGGGGTCGCATACAAGAGCTTGCGGCGGCGGTCTTGCTGGTCGGGCTCGCGCCGCACCCAGCCCTTGGCTTCAAGGCGCCCAATCACCGAGCCGGAGGTGGCCGGATCAAATGCCACACCATTGGCCAGTGTGATCTGGTCCAGGCCAGGGGACTCGATCATGGCGTTGAGCAAGGCGAACTGCACCGGCGTGATGTCGAAAGCGGTCATCTCGCGGGCGAACTCGGCCACCGCGATCTGCTGAGCGCGGCGAATCAGGTGGCCTGGGGCCTGGGCGACGTCGTAGCTGGCGGACATGAAAACAAAGGGTAAACCCTAGGTTTTGGATGGCCAAGCCCAGGGGATTTGATAAGTATACTTATCTTCCGCGTCAGTTGCGCGCAAGACAATGCCATCACCCACAACGAATGTGGCACAGGAGCCCTTCGCATGACCTACCTTTTCACGCCCCCCGCCCCGGTCTCGGTGCCGGTGGTGGGCCTGGCCGAGCGCTTTCCTGTTCACCGCATTTATTGCGTGGGCCGCAATTACGAAGAACACGCCAAGGAAATGGGTTTCACCGGCCGCGAGCCGCCTTTTTTCTTCCTCAAGCCGGCCGATGCGCTGGTGGTGGTGCCTGCAGGCCAGACGGGCCAGATGCCCTACCCCAGCCAGACCGCCAACCTGCACCATGAGATCGAGTTGGTGGTGGCGATCGGCCAGGGCGGCAAAAACATTGCAGCGACCGATGCGCACAAGCACATTTATGGCTACGCCGTGGGCCTGGACATGACGCGCCGCGACCTGCAAAACGAGATGAAAAAGCAGGGTCGCCCCTGGTGCATCGGCAAGGCTTTTGACCATTCGGCGCCGATCGGTCCGATCACGCCGATGGCGCTGGCCGGTGACGTCAACCACGCCGAGATCAGCTTGCAGGTCAATGGCGCCGACCGCCAGCGCAGCAACGTGGCCAAGCTGATCTGGAACGTGGCCGAAACCATCGAGCACTTGTCGGCCGCCTGGGAACTTCAGCCCGGCGACCTGATCTACACCGGCACGCCCGAGGGCGTGGCGGCGGTGGTCCAAGGCGACCTGCTGGTCGGCGAGATCGCCGGTCTGCCATCCTTGAAGGTCACCATCGCTTAAACCTTTCGTTATAGCAAGCGGGCATATCTGTTAGCGCTGCCGTCCGCTTGGTGGCCTGGGCACTGCCCCCTAACATGGCGCTTTTCTGGAATCCCCGATGAAAATCCTCTCCGCGCTGGCGCACCTGTGCGCCATCCTCGCCGGTCTGCTCATGACCGGCATCACCTTGCTGACCTGCGCCAGCCTGATCGGCCGCAACACCACCGGCTGGACGATCGCTGGTGACTTCGAGCTGACCGGCGTGGCCACAGGGGCAGCGATCGCCTTGTTCATGCCGCTGTGCCAGCTCAAGCGCGGCCACATCATCGTGGACTTTTTCACCGCCAAGGCCAGTGCAGCGACCAACGCCTTCCTGGACCGCATCGGTACCTTGCTCGTGGCCGCCGCCTTTGCACTGTTGGCGTGGCGATCGGTGCTGGGCGGCAAAAACGCTTATGACAGCTTCTCGGGCACGATGATGCTGGGCTTCCCCGAGTGGGTGGTCTATGCCGCCATGGTGCCGCCGTTTGCGCTGTGCAGCCTGATTGCCCTGCTGCAAGTCTTGGGCAGCCAGGATGCGCAAGGAGAAACCGCATGAGCGCCCTGAACCTGTCCCTGACCATTTTCGGCGTCATGCTGGTGCTGATGGCCATCCGCACCCCGATCGCCATCGCCATGTTCGGCGCCGGCACCGCAGGCTACCTCATGCAAAGCGGCTGGAGCGCTTACGCCAACTTCATCAACACCCAGGCGTTTGCGCGCTTTGCCAGCTACGACCTGTCGGTGATCCCGCTGTTCATCCTGATGGGGCATTTCGCCACCCAGGGCGGCATCAGCCGCGCGCTGTTCCAGTTCGCCGCCGGGGTCATGGGCCGCTTCAGAGGCGGCCTGGCCATGGCCGCCGTGCTGGCCAGCGCAGCCTTCGGCTCGATCTGCGGCTCTTCGGTGGCCACGGCCGCCACCATCACCGGCGTGGCCCTGCCCGAGATGAAGCGCCACGGCTACTCGGGCCGCCTGTCCACCGGCACGCTGGCCGCGGGCGGCACGCTGGGCATCCTGATCCCGCCTTCCGTGCCCCTGGTGATCTACGCCATCCTCTCCGAGCAAAACATCGCCAAGCTGTTTGCCGCGGCCATGGTGCCGGGCATCATCGCCATGCTGGGCTACATGGTGGCCATCGGCATCTATGTGCGCCTGGTGCCTGGCCAGGCTCCAGACAACGACGAACCCGAGCCCTTCAACCTGCAAGCCATGATGGGCATCCTGCCGATCGCGGCGGTGTTCCTGATCGTGTTCGGTGGCATTTACGGCGGCTTTTTCACGCCGACCGAAGGCGCCGCCGTGGGGGCCGCCGCCACCTTTGTGGCCGCGCTGGCCAAGCGCGAGATCACCTGGGACAAGTTCAAGACCTGCTTTTACGACACCGCCATCAGCTCGGCCATGATCTTCCTGATCTTCATCGGTGCCGATGTGATGAACGCCTCGCTGGCCCTCACGCAAGTGCCCTCCCAACTGGCCGAGGTGGTGGGCGGCTGGGGCCTGCCCCCGCTGCTGGTGGTGACCGCCATCCTGCTGTTTTATGTGGTTCTGGGCGCGGTGATGGACGAGTTGTCCATGATCTTGCTGACCATCCCGATCTTCTTCCCCATGATCATGGGCCTGGATTTCGGCCTGCCCAAGGAATCGGTGGCGATCTGGTTCGGCATCATGGTGCTGATGACCGTGGGCTTTGGCATGCTGGCGCCACCGGTCGGCCTCAATGTGTATGTGGTCAACAGCATGGCCAAGGATGTGCCGATCGGCGAGAGCTACAAGGGCGTCATGCCCTTCCTGATCAGCGACACCCTGCGCACCACGGTGCTGCTGCTGTTCCCGGGCATCTCGCTGTGGCTGGTGCAGTACATCGGTTGATACGCCCTGGGGCATCTCCCTAGAGGATGCCCCGAAGAACTCGCTTATCCTTTCGCCTGGTTTTTAGGAGACTTCCCACATGAAACGCCGCTCCCTCGTTCAAGCCGGTGCCGCCCTGCCGCTGGCCGCCGCTGGTGTGTCCAGCCTGGCCCAGCAGCCCACCGTCACGCTGAAGTTCCACACCTTCATGGCCCCCATGTCCAATGTGTGGCTCAACATGCACAAGGCCTGGATGGCCAAGGTCGAGAAAGAATCGGGGGGGCGCATCAAATTCGAAGCCTACCCCGCCATGCAGCTCGGCGGCACGCCGGTGCAGCTGTACGACCAGGTCAAGGACGGCGTGGTCGACGTGATCTGGACACTGCCTGGCAACACCGCTGGCCGCTTCCCACGTGTCGAGGTGTTCGAGCTGCCCTTCATGATGACCAACGCCGAAGCCACCTCGCGTGCCTATTGGGAATACGTGCAGACCATGGCCCCCGACGAATTCAAGGACGTGCATGTGCTGGCGCTGCAGGTGCATGGCCCTGGCGTGATCCACACCGCCGACAAGCCGGTCAAGAACGTCAACGACATGAAGGGCCTGAAAATGCGCGCCCCCACGCGCCAGGTCACCAAGCTGATGTCGTCGCTGGGTGCCACACCCGTGGGCATGCCGCTGCCGGGCATCCCCGACGCCCTGTCCAAAGGCACCATTGGTGGCGCCGTGATCCCCTGGGAGGTGGTGCCCTCGGTCAAGGTGCACGAGCTGACCAAGTACCACGCCGAATTCGATCCGGCCGGGGGCTCGCTCTACACCACCACCTTTGTGATGGCCATGAACAAGGCCAAGTACAACAGCCTGCCGCCCGACCTCAAGAAGGTCATTGACGACAACACCGGCATCGAGACCTCGGCCTGGCTGGGCAAAGTGCAGCAAGGTGGTGATGTGCCGGGCCGCCAGTCGGCGGTGGACCGTGGCAACACCATCTTCACCGTGAGCCCCGAGGAGGCGCAGGAGTTCCGCCGCAAGGCCCGCTCGATCGAAGTCGAATGGGTGGAGGACATGAACAAGCGCGGCTTTGACGGTCGCAAGCTGCTCGACACGGCCCGTGCGCTGATCGAGAAACACACCAAGGCCCAGCAGGCTGGTGCCGCCAAAAAGGCCCCAGCCAAGAAGTGACCCTTGTGCTGTGCTGCAAAGGGCTCCCGCTGGGAGCCCTTTTGCATGGCGCATTACACTGAGGCCATGCAACGCCCGCCCATCAAGCACTGCCGCGAATGCGGTACGCCCGTGCGCTACCGCCTGCCCGACGACGGCGACACCCGCGAGCGCGCCATCTGCACAGCCTGCAGCACCGTGCACTACGAAAACCCGCTCAATGTGGTGGGCACAGTGCCCTGGCTGGGCGAACGCGTGCTGCTGTGCAAGCGCAACATCGAGCCGCGCTGGGGCAAGTGGACGCTGCCAGCCGGCTTCATGGAGCTGGGCGAATCGACCGCGCAAGGGGCCGCGCGCGAAACCCGCGAAGAAGCCGGCGCCGTGTTCGAAATGCAAGACCTGTTCACCGTGATGAGCGTGCCGCGCGTGGGCCAGGTGCACCTGTACTACCGGGCCCGCCTGACCAGCGAGACGTTTGACCCGGGCCACGAAACCCTTGAGGCGCGGCTGTTTGCCGAGCACGAGATCCCTTGGGAAGAGCTGGCGTTTCGCACCGTGCGTGAAACGCTGCAACGCTACTTTGCCGACCGGCGCGCGGGCCGCTTTGGCACCCACGCTTTCGACATCGAGTGAGCACCCAGCCACGTGCCCCCTCCAGGCCGCTGTCAGCGGCCTTTTTTGTGGCTGTTGCGCACAAACATCAATTTGACAGTTTCATCAATTCTTCATCAAATTTTCAATTCTCTGTCACGCGGGCTCCAGACACTCCTTGTGTTCATTGACAAGGAGCCTGAACCATGAAATTTTCCAAATCCCTGATCGCTTCGGCCACCCTGTTGGCCCTGGCCTCTGCCGCCCAAGCCCAACTCAAAACCGATGGTCTGCTCGAGGTCTATGGCCGCGCCAGCTTCTCGGTCGACCGCCTGGACGACGGTGACAAGTACAACCGCATGAACCTCTCGAGCAACGCCTCGCGCCTGGGCTTTCGCGGCAGCAAAAAAATTGGCGAACTGACGGGCATCTGGCAGATTGAGCAGGAGATTCAGTTCAACATGAGCAATGCCGCTGCCGACACCTACAACCGCCTGGCCTCCCGCGACACCTTCGCCGGCCTGCAAGGCGCCTTCGGTACCGTGCGCATCGGCAAATTCGACACCCCCATGAAGGTGGCCCGTGAGCCCTTCAACCTGTTCGGCGACCAGCTCGGCGACATGCGCAACTTGACGCGTGTTGGCGACGCCAAGTTCGACGAGCGCCTGAACAACATGTTCGAATACCAAACGCCCGTCATGAACGGCTTCCAGGCAAAGATTGCCCACTCTTTCCACGCGGGCACCAGTGCTGTCACCAACACCACCACGGGTGTTGAAAGCAAAGACGACGCCACCAGCGCGTCTTTGGGCTACAAGGCCGGCAACCTGGAAGCCACACTGGCTTACGAAACTTACGCAGAAAACACCGCCACGACTGGCAAGCGCGACGCCACCCGCGCCGCTGCATCCTACAAAGTCACGCCGGTACTGCGCCTGGTGGGCTTTTTCCAAACAGCGGACACCAAGTCCGGGACCACGACCATCACCGACTTGGGTGGCAAGGTCACTGGCGTTGGCTTCGAATACATGGTGTCCCCCAAGACGGCCCTGAAGGCTCACTACATGGACCGCAAGGCCAATGCCGCCAACTCGGACGCCAGCATGTACACCCTGGGGGCTGAATACCGTTACAGCAAAGAGCTGCGCTTCTACGCCAACTATGCAGGCATTGACAACGACTCTGCGGTCAACCTGACGCCCTGGAAGGAAGGCCGCACCGCCGCACCCAGCGCAGGTAGCGGCGCCAAAGGCAAAACCACTACAGGCCTGTCGATCGGCATGCGCTACGACTTCTGATCCCGCGTCCGCCGCCACGCCACAGGCGGCAATTCTTCAAGGTTTTGGGGCCCCGTCAGGGGCCCCTTTTTTCATTCACACATCGATCGCCGCTGCTGATCCCGCCTGCTTGCGCAGCTCGAACTTCTGGATCTTGCCGGTGCTGGTCTTGGGCAGCTCGCCAAACACCACCGCGCGCGGCACCTTGAAGCCCGCCAAGTGCTGCTTGCAGTGCGCCACGATGTCTTCAGGCTTGGTTTGCGCGCCGGCCTTGAGCTCCACAAAGGCACAGGGCGTCTCCCCCCAGCGCGCATCGGGCTTGGCCACCACGGCGGCGGCCAGCACATCGGGGTGGCGGTAGAGCACGTCTTCGACCTCGATCGAGGAGATGTTTTCACCGCCCGAGATGATGATGTCCTTGCTGCGGTCCTTGATCTTGATGTAGCCGTCGGGGTACTGCACCGCGAGGTCGCCACTGTGGAACCAGCCGCCAGCAAACGCTTCCTGCGTGGCCTTGGGGTTCTTGAGGTAGCCCTTCATCGCGATGTTGCCTCGGAACATGATCTCACCCATGGTCTCGCCGTCCTGCAGCACGGGCTGCATCGTCTCGGGGTTGAGCACACGCACATCGCGCTCGAGGTGGTAGCGCACACCCTGGCGCGCGTTCAGCCGCGCGCGCTCGCCGATGTCCAAGGTGTTCCAGTCCTCGTGCTTGGCACAGACGGTGGCCGGGCCATAGACCTCGGTCAGGCCGTAGACGTGGGTCAGGTCAAAGCCCATCTGCTCCATGCCCTCGATCATCGAAGCTGGCGGCGCGGCGCCCGCCACCATGGCCTTGACGCCCGCAGGCACACCGGCTTTCATCGCGGCCGGCGCGTTGACCAGCAGGCCGTGCACGATAGGCGCGCCACAGTAATGGGTGACGCCATGGGCGCGCATCGCATCAAAAATGGCCTGTGCATCGACGCGGCGCAGGCACACATTGACCGCCGCGCGCGCGGCCAGCGTCCAGGGGAAGCACCAACCGTTGCAGTGGAACATGGGCAGGGTCCACAAATACACCGCGTGCTTGGGCATGTCCCATTCGAGCACATTGGAGATGGCGTTGGTCGCTGCGCCCCGGTGGTGGTAGACCACGCCCTTGGGGTTGCCGGTGGTGCCACTGGTGTAGTTGAGCGCGATCGCGTCCCACTCGTCGGCGGGCAGGCTCCAGTCGAAAGCCGGGTCACCGCCGGCCACAAACGCTTCGTAGGTGGTGCTGCCAATGCGCTCGGCAGAGCCGGTGAACAGTGCGTCTTCCACATCGACCACCAAGAGGGGCGACTTGGACTGGCGCAGCGCGATGGCTTTTTTCATCACGCCCGAAAACTCGGGGTCGACGATCACGGCCCTGGCCTCGCCGTGGTCGAGCATGAAGGCGATGGTTTCGGGGTCCAGGCGGGTGTTGAGCGTGTTGAGCACGGCGCCGGCCATGGGAATACCAAAGTGCGCCTCGACCATGGGCGGGGTGTTGGGCAGCATCACGGCCACGGTGTCGTTCTTGCCGATGCCGGCGCGGCTGAGGGCGCTGGCCAGCTGCCGGCAACGGCGGTAAGTGCTGGCCCAGTCCTGGCGCAGCTCGCCGTGCACCACGGCCAGGCGCTGGGGGTAGACCTCGGCCGTGCGTTCAATGAAAGACAAAGGCGACATCGGGGCGAAGTTGGCCGGCGTCTTGGGCAAATCCTGGTCGTAGATGCTGCTCATGCAAGGGCTCCTCAGGTTCGTTGAACCGGTTCATTCTAGGGCGCCATCCACCCGCCAGGCTGACGGGAGTCAGACTCCTACAATCTCCTCCATGGCCATTCCCCAGTCCTTTTTGAGCGAGTTGCTCTCCCGCGTCGACGTGGTCGAGGTGGTGGGCAAATACGTGCAGCTCAAGAAGGGCGGCGCCAACTTCATGGGCCTGTGCCCCTTCCACGGCGAAAAGTCGCCCAGCTTCAGCGTCAGCCCGACCAAGCAGTTTTTCCACTGCTTTGGCTGCGGCAAAAACGGCAACGCCATCGGCTTTTTGATGGAGCACGCGGGCATGAGCTTCATCGAGGCCGTCAAAGACCTGGCCCAGCAGGTCGGCATGCAGGTGCCCGAAGAGCCGCAGTCCCCCGAAGAGCGGGCACGCGCCCAGGCCGCCAAAGCCAAGCAGGACAGCCTCACCGATGTGCTGGAAAAAGCGGGAGAGGCCTACCGCGAACACCTCAAGAGCAGCCCACGCGCGATCGCCTACCTCAAGGGCCGCGGCCTGTCGGGCCAGATCGCCAAGCGCTTTGGCCTGGGCTATGCGCCCGAGGGTTGGCGCAGCCTGGCCAGCGTCTTGCCGAAATACGACGACCCGCTGCTGGCCGAGTCGGGCCTGGTGATCGTCAACGAGGAAGACGACAAGCGCTACGACCGCTTTCGTGACCGCATCATGTTCCCGATCCGCAACATCAAAGGCGAGTGCATCGGCTTTGGCGGACGCGTGATCGGCGACGGCACCCCCAAATACCTGAACTCGCCCGAAACCCCGGTGTTCCACAAGGGGCGCGAGCTCTACGGCCTGTTCGAAGCCCGCGAAGCGTTGCACAGCGCCGGCTATGTGCTGGTGACCGAGGGCTATATGGATGTGGTGGCCCTGGCGCAGCTGGGCTTTGCCAACGCGGTGGCCACGCTGGGCACGGCTTGCACGCCCGACCATGTGCAAAAGCTGTTCCGATTTACCGATGCGGTGGTCTTCAGTTTTGACGGCGACGCCGCCGGCCGGCGCGCAGCGCGCAAGGCGCTCGACGGTGCGCTGCCCTACGCCACCGACACGCGCAGCATCAAGTTCTTGTTCCTGCCGGCCGAACACGACCCCGACAGCTTCATCCGCGAATTCGGCGCCGACGCGTTTGCCCAGCAGGTGCAACAGGCCATGCCGCTGTCGCGCTTTTTGATCGAGGCGGCCAGTGCCGACTGCGAGCTGGCCAGCGCCGAAGGCCGCGCGCGCCTGTCGAGCCAGGCGCGGCCGCTGTGGCAACTGCTGCCCGAAGGCGCGCTCAAGCGCCAGCTGCTGGCCGAGATCGCGCAGCAGGTGCAACTGCCCAGCACCGAACTTGATCGCCTCTGGGGCCTGCAAGGCGCCGCCAGCGAGCGCCCGGCAGGCTCTGGCGGCGCGTCGTTCGCGCAAGAGCCCTCACCTTTTGAGCAAGAAGGCGCTCACAGCACAGCCCCCCAGCGCCCATTCAAACGCCACTTCGAGTCAGGGCGCGTCGAGCGCTGGGGCCAGAAACCCTGGAACAAAACGGCACCGGCCTACACCGGAGCGCGCACCCAACCCGCCAGCCGCCCCGACCACGCGGCGCGTTTGCTGCTGGCCAACATGGCCTTGTGGGACACGCTTTCGGGCGAAGACCAAGCCATGCTGTGCGCCCTGCCAGCGCCGCATGGGCCGCTGTTCGTCTGGATGGAGTCACAGTTCCACGAACACGGACCGCTGGGCTGGTCGGCCTTGCTGCAAGAAATGCAGGGCCAAGCCTTTGCCGCTGATGCGCAGCGCTGGATGCAGCAGCACGCCCTG
>JACCDW010261966.1_pt1 | contig 28706 bp, 19 predicted proteins | sample 7449781 | NCBI WGS metagenome assembly JACCDW01 (sample SAMN15323449, study PRJNA562643) | freshwater metagenome | isolation source: river surface water | place: USA:Blue River Watershed | collected 2017-08-18
CAGTTGAGTGGGCCCGCCACCTCCCCAATGTTAAAATATGCAATGATTGGTTTCAAAGTGGGGATGTCGTTATCGCTCCTTGGCTTGTTGGGGATGATCATAAACGTCTTTTGAAAAAGAAAGGCAAATATTGCTTTGGACATTTTGAACTGCCCGGCTACTACATGAACGCCATGGTGCAGATGCCAGATGTGGGCGAAGCCAAACGTGAAGACTTTGTAGGCTTTGAACATGTGTTCACCGGACACTTTCACAAACGTCAAAGTGCCAACAACATCACATACATTGGCAACTGTTTTCCTCACAACTATGCAGACGACGGCGACGAAGAGCGTGGCATGATGATACTGGAATGGGGCAAGGAGCCAGAATATCATGCCTGGCCTGATCAGCCCACATATCGTGTGCTGAGTCTTTCCAGCATTGTTAACAACCCAGAAAAGATCTTCAAGCCCAAGATGCATGCTCGTGTGAACATTGACATTGATCTCAGCTATGAAGAAGCTACCTTTATCAAAGAAACATTTGTGGACACTTACAAACTGCGTGAACTCAGCTTGATCCCCAAGAAGGACATTGAAGTAAATGCTGATGTTACCGGCGAAATTAAATTTGAAAGTATTGACACAATCGTGCAAAATCAGATCAACGCAATTTCCAGCGAGCACTATGATCCAAAGCTGCTGCTGGATATCTATAGGAACTGCTGATGTTCGTAGTTAAAGACCTGACAGTTAAAAATTTCATGAGTGTGGGCAATGCCACACAGGCAGTGAAGTTCAATCGCAACGACCTTACGCTGGTGTTGGGACAGAACCTTGACCTGGGCGGAGACGACACAGGTGCTAGAAATGGCACAGGTAAGACTACGATTATCAATGCCTTGAGCTATGCGCTCTACGGCGAAGCATTAACCAAGATCCGCAAGGAAAATCTAATCAACAAAACCAATGGCAAGGCCATGATGGTCACCATTGAGTTTGAAAAAGACGGCCAGTCATACAAGATTGAACGCGGTCGTAAACCCAACACGCTGAAATTCTTTGTGGGAGATGTTGAGCAAGAGATCAAAGACGAAGCACAAGGCGACAGTCGAGAAACACAAGCAGCAATTGAAAACATGTTGGGCATGAGCCATGACATGTTCAAGCACATTGTGGCCTTGAACACATACACAGAACCTTTCTTGAGTCTCAAGGCAGCAGAGCAGCGAGTGATGATTGAGCAACTGCTGGGAGTCACACAGCTTTCAGAAAAAGCCGAAGCTCTCAAAGAGCAAATGAAAGCCACCAAGGAATCAATCACCAAGGAAGAGTATCGTATCAAAGCAGTGCAGGATGCCAACAAGCGCATGGAAGATCAGATTGCTAACTTGAAACGCAGACAAAAACTCTGGCAGGATAAAAAACTAGAAGACCTAGACAAACTGGCAGTAGGCTATGCAGAACTGGACAAGATTGACATTGAAGCTGAATTGATTGCACATCAGCAGCTGGCAGATCATGCTGCAAAAAAGCAAGCCATTGAGCAGCTTGAAAAATACATTGCACAAAATCAACGAGACGAAGCTCGTGAAAATAGAATCGTAGAACGATTAAAAACAGAAATTGCCAGCTTGGAAGAACACAAGTGCCACGCTTGCGGACAAGAGCTGCACGACAACAATCATGAAACTCTGCTGGCAGCAAAGAAAAAAGAACAGCAAGAAGCTGCGCTGAACGCTTTGGCTGCAAACACACAGTACATGGAAAATACTGCTGCTCTAGCAGAACTAGGAGAACTAGGCGATGCACCCAGCACCTTCTATGAGCGCGAAGCAGATGCTTTTGAGCATCGTGCTAGCCTAGGAGCCATACTGGGACAGATCACTGCCAAGGAAGAAGAAGCAGATCCTTATGCTGATCAAATAGCAGAAATGGAAACCAAAGCAGTGGAAGAAATAGATTACGAAGAAATGAATCGTTTGAACACACTGCTGGATCACCAGGACTTTTTGCACAAACTGCTGACCAGCAAGGACAGTTTTGTGCGCAAACGCATCATTGATCAGAACTTAACCTACTTAAATCAACGACTTAGCCACTATTTGGATAGAATTGGATTACCACACACTGTGATATTTCAGAACGATTTAACGGTGAATATTACAGAGCTAGGCCGCGAACTAGACTTTGATAATCTCAGTAGAGGCGAACGAAATAGGCTTATTTTGAGCCTGAGCTGGGCCTTCCGCGACGTGTACGAAAGCCTGTATCAGCCCATAAATCTGCTGTTCATTGACGAAGTTGTGGACTCGGGCATGGATGCCAGCGGGGTGGACAACGCACTGGCCATATTGAAAAAGATGAGTAGAGATCGTAACAAATCTGTTTGGCTAGTGAGTCACAAGGACGAGCTGAGCAGCAGAGTAAACAACATTCTAACTGTGACCAAAGAAAGCGGGTTTACCAGCTACAGTTCGGATGTGGAATTAGTATAATTTTTATCATGGCTCCTACAGAGGTAACTATGCTATATGACATGGACACATCAAGGTCAAATTGTGGAAATCTTACCCGAGGAATGCATCGGGTTTGTCTATGAAATTACAAACTTACTCTCTGGTAAAAAATACATTGGCAAAAAACTAGCAAAGTTCTCAAAAACCACATACAAAACAGTAAAACTCAAAAACGGCACTAAAAAACGCAAAAAGATACGCAACAAGATAGACAGCGACTGGCAAACCTATTATGGCTCAAACGATCAATTAAACAAAGATGTCGCAGCTCTAGGGCAAAACAACTTTACCAGAGAGATCCTTTACTATTGTTATTCAAAAGCAGAATGCTCCTACATCGAAGCAAGAGAACAATTTACACGCAAAGTGCTAGAATCAGACGAATACTATAACGGACACATACAGGTCCGTGTACATGGCTCACACATCAAAAACAAATTAGGCAGTTAAGACTCGCACAGGTCAACGTCATGTGCCCAGGACAAGGGGTTTAATTACGCCCGGACGGAAATCTCTCTGCGCCCGAGAGTGCTCAACCACTGCCCGCAAGGATGAAGACAGCAAATTGCCGCTGTTTGGTTGTTTGAACAGGATTCCATGGCTAAAAAGACGCTCTAGCGATAGAGCACGGCTGTAGTCTACGCTGATATGTAGATTGCTGCCCGCCGTTGTAATAAAGACTGCGCTCGAGGTACCGGACAACCGCCTCTGTAATGCGCTAATATCAGTGACTGTGCTACTCAGATGATGTACAGCTTTGCCCGCCCTGGGCAAAGTGTGACCGATTAATCTAGATGATATAGCTTCGCGCTTCGCGCCTCAAACAGTGTTTAAAAAAATATCACTGAGCGATAGCGAAAGTGATAGATCACGCAGTGATCTTACCAGAATGGCATTTGTGATTTCTTAGCCACTTCCATGTTGTCTTCAATGATCTTGCCCACAATGGTTCTGTCTTCAAAACTCAACATCATTGCGTCATCGTAAGAAATACCACCACGCATCCACCAGGTAAATCGCAGAGTTTCATCTTTTATGGCTTTTGTCTCTTTTTCGAGATCGTCTAAGTACTTCTCGATTTCTGCATCAGTTAGGGTCAAAAGCCTAGTACGAAAAAATTTGCGTAGTCAAAAGCTATTCTGATTTCAATGGCTTCGCCGCAGCCCACACAGTTGACCTTTTGCATTTTAGGATTGCTTTCCTCTACTAGCTTGCCCATGTAGTCATTGATCTCCTGCACTATCTTGGTGTCAATGTTGGTGTAGAATTCTCTGATGTAGTCCTTGCGTTCAATGCGAGATCCGCTTTCCACATCAATGATGTACTCAGTGCTGTTGGTCATGATGTCCAAGGCCAGCTCGTTTAGTCGTTTGATCTGCTGAGTGGCCAGCTTGCTTTTTTCATCCAGTGCATCGTCGCCCATTTCTGAAACCATTTTTTCATAGCGTGACAGTTCGAACTGTGCCTGTCCTGCTCTTGTGGTTTCTAGATAGCTCTGTGGTTTGAACTTGATGTTCACGGCCTGTAGATCCATCAGCTGATTGTAGTCTGGGCATTTAATAGTGGCCATTAGAGTGCGCAGATCCATGGTGTAGCTGTGTTCCTCGTTGCACTTGGGGCAGGTGCCTTCAAAGTCCATGTTGTGTCCATAGCTGGCAATGCGCATGGCCATGAGTGCCACGTCTGTGTCCACGCTGGGCATCTTCCAGGCATTTTTAATGCTGGGAATACAGCTCTGCAACACTTCCACAACACCCTGTCCATTCATCAGTGCATCAGGTGTGCGCAGCGTGATTTCATCACGAGTGGTCATGGGGTAAACAGGCAGTTCGCCAGTTTCTGGTATGTCCAAGCTGCCTGATTCCCAGTACTGTCCGCGGCTGGGCAGGGAAATGTAAATTGCCGGCTGTCTAAAGTGCTTGGCCAGTGGGTTTGTTGGGGCTTGTACCGCAGGACGATTGGGGATTCCAATGCGCGGAGTTACATTTTGCACGCCAAGCGGGTTGTGTTCTGGTTGGTTTTCATCCATGTTTTTGATCCCATAAATAATTGATATATCTTTATTTATGGGGTAGAAATACATGGCCGAAGGAATAACCGAAGCGCAATTCGAGCGATTACTTGAAAAATACTTTGGTCGCGGCGGTAGCAGTGGCGGCGGGTCTGGCTCCATGGAATCTTCCAGTCAAACTGCCGCAGAACGACTGGCCTCGATGGGTCAACAGGCCAAAGACGTTGAAGCCAATATCAAAAAGCTGAACAAGTCATTTATTCCTTTTGGTGCATCTGCACGTGATGCACAGGATGCACTGCGTCAGCTGAACAGCGATGCTTCAAAAATCAACGACAAACTGTCAGAACTGGACAAGGCACTGGACGAGACCAGAGTTGGCTATGAAAAGATGAATCCAGAGACCAGACGGTCCATGGAAGCAGAAAGAGCCAGACTGAAAACAGTCAAGGCCACCACAGACTTTGAACTGCAAAAACGTGAAAGCATAGGCAACTTCTTTGGTGCTGCAACCAACATGATGAATGCTTTCCAGGAGATAGCCCGGGTAGAAGCAGAAGGTGCAGCGGCAATTTCATCTGCGGTGCAAGCAGGCGGCAGTGGTTTTAATCTATTTGGTGCAGCAGCAGAGTATGCTGCCAACATGGCACAGGCACAGGCCAATGTAGGCGCCGCAGCCATGAGCAGTGTGGGTCAGGCCATGTCCGGACTGGGTGCTGCTGGTATGGCAGCAGGTGGTGCTCTCAACTTTCTGGCACAGGCAGTACAACACAATGCAGAACTAAGAAGAAAAGCAGCGCAGATTCGTAACCAACTGTTCATGAACATGGGTGAAAAGTTTGCTCAAAGTTTCATGGCAGCAGGAGCAGCTGGTGCGCACTTTACCAACGGCGCCGATGGAATGAACCGAGCACTCAACGGCAGTCGTATCACCATGGCCGAGTTTGGCGAATTTGTAAAACGCAACAACGAGGCCTTTGCTCGCAGTGGCATGAGTATGGAGGACATGACCAAGAAGGTGGGCATGACCAGTGCTGCTTTCAAGAAAAGTGGTTTAGACCAGAACCTCATGCGACTGGGACTGGACTTCAAAGCACAGTCAGATATCATTGCACAAACAGTTTCTGATCTAGGTCAGCTGGGTCAGTTGGCAGGAGGTCGCCAAGCGTCTGACGAAGAGATTAGACAAGCAGCACTTCAGTCAGCCAAGCACACTGCACTCATGGCCGGGGTGCTAGGCGAAGAAGCTGAACAGCGTAAAAAAGCCAATCGTGCAGCCAGCATGGAACTGAATGCACAGTTAGAACTGGGCAAGATGGCAAACAAATTTGGTCCAGGGTATGCCAAAGCACAATCCGACATTCTTGATTCTATGAATGCCACAGAGCGTCAGATCATGCAAGAAATGATGGCGTCAGGTGGACAGGTTCGTGATGCAGGTCTTAATGTTATGTTGCAAGCTAGTCCGGCCATGGCAGCTCGTATGAAAGAAACATACAATGCCATGATGTCTGGTCAGCTCAAGAGCAGCGATCAATACCTGGCAATCAAAGGCAAAACATCCAAGCAGGAAATGGCCGAGTTCAGCAGAGAAGGTGGCATTGCACAAGCAGCTATCTTGAGCAGCAGCAACACAGTTAAGTCTGCTGCCAAGAACATGGCGGAGTCATTGATTGAAGCTGGAAAGTTTGTTAAAGACAAAGTAGAAAGCGAACGTGGTAAAGTAACAGCACTGACTCCAGGGAAAGAAGGAGACCAAGTGCCCAAGCCACCAGTTGACAAACTAGGTCAGGCCGTTGTGGATGCTGCAACAACCATGAACGACTTCCAGAAGAAAATGGAAGAATATGTGATACAAAACCTTCCTGCTTGGAGTGCAGCAATGAAAGCTTCACTGGCCGAGCTGGAAGGTGCATACAAAGGCAACGTTGGTGGGCTGAATCCTCTTGCTGACAAGTTTGCCTGGCTCACAGATTTCATGCAGAAGTACGGTCTCTTTGTGATGTTGGCCATACAGGCATTGGTTATATTTTCCAGCATGGTTGGCCTAGCTTCCAAAGGTTTAGCCAAGATGAGCGCCATGCGAGAAATGAAAGCACTCAAGGCCGAAGCCGACAAACCACGTGGAAAAATTGTTGAAGCTGTTGATAAACGAGGACAAACTTATCATCACGAAGAAGGCAATAAGATGGCTAGGAGGTCTAAAGCAGACTTTGAAGCACAATCTAAAATGGAAGCACCAGGCGGCAAAGGCAGAATTGCTGGAGCAATGGATGACTTTAAACAGTTGAGCAAGCTGGGCAAGGTTGTGGCAGTGGCCGGCCCATTGATGAACGTGGCAGCAAGTGCCATGGAGTTTTCTAACGCACAGAAAGATTATGCGGCTGCTCAAGCAGCAGGCGACAAAGCAGGCATGGCAGAAGCACGTGGTGCGCAAGGCGAAGCAGTAGGTGGTGCAGTGGGCGGCATCGCTGGCGGCGCTATTGGATTTGCACTAGGCGGCCCCATTGGCGCTGCTGTGGGCACATACCTTGGTGAAATGGCTGGTGGAGCACTGGGCAAGTATATTGGTCCTTACTGGGATGGCATGAGTGAGAAAGCCGGCGAAATGATGTCCAATGCCAAGAACGCAGTGGTTAACGGCATATCTGCTCTTGGCAAAGCATCATGGGATGCAGGCACATCATTTGTGGGTGCATTGATTTCAGGTGGTAAAAAGGTAATAGAACTGCTGGGCAAGGTTGGCAGTTATATTTGGGAAGGAATTAAAAACACACCCATATTCCGATTTGGTAAAGTAATGCTGGATTCCATGTTGGCCATTCCGTGGGTGGCCAGTTTTGTAGGAGTGGCTAAGTCTGTTGCCAGTGCCATTGGTGATACAATCAGCGGAGTGTTTGACTGGATCAAGGGCAAAATGTCTAACATACTGCCAGACTGGGCCAAACGATTCCTGAACGAATCCTCTGACAAGGCAGAAGGAAGAACTCCCCCGCCACCACCACCCAAGCCAGCACAGCCTACAGTTGCCAAGCCAACATCGCCGCAGCCTACTACCAATGCTCCGCAGAAAGCCAGTACAGACGCAGGCAAACAAGGGCCAGCCAATCAGCCCGCAGCAAAGCCAGCTGACACCAGCAAATCAGTGGCAGGCAAAACGCCAGACGTGACCAAGTCGGGAACAGTGACAGAAAAAGATGTTCCACGAATTCTCAACGACAATTTAAAAATTATGGATCATGTGGCCAAACAGAATGCTCAAATGATCAACTATCTTGCAGCCATGGCAGACAACTCACGCCGCACTGCTGATGCCACAGCAAAAATGTCTCGGCAGGGCTAATTGAGTAAATATAGCAACAGAGAATGATATGACTTGGAAAAAATATTTTAAATCCAGTAACTTGCCTACTCAAAGCCCAATTAATGGACAGTTGATGAGTCGTGGCGGCATGCCCAACCCGGACTATCGCAACTGGCAAAGCAGTTTGCCCGAAGTGTATGTTGGACATCCAAATCGTGTGGAACGATACAATCAGTATGAGCAAATGGACATGGACAGTGAAGTAAATGCTGCACTGGACATTATCGCTGAGTTCAGCACACAAAACGATGAAGATACCAAACTGCCATTCACCGTACACTACAAAGAAACTCCAACTGAAAACGAAGTCAAGATCATTAAGGAACAGTTGGAACAGTGGGTGAGTTTGAACGAACTGGATCAGCGCATTTTCAAAATCTTTCGTAATGTGATCAAATACGGTGACCAGATCTTTGTGCGTGACCCAGAAACGTTCAAGATGTTCTGGGTGGAAATGAGCAAGGTTACCAAGATCATTGTAAACGAAGCTGAAGGCAAAGAGCCCGAACAGTATATCATCAAAGACATCAATCCCAATCTGCAAAATCTTACCATGACTGCAATCGCAGCCACGGACACACACATGAATCATCCGCAGATTGGCGGACCTTCGGGCAGTTACATACAACCACAAACTCCCTACACAGGTGGCAGCAGATTCAGCCAAGCACAAAACGAAGCAGCAGTTGCAGCCGAGCATGTGATACACGTGAGCCTCACCGAAGGCTTGGATGTGTACTGGCCTTTTGGAAATTCAGTGCTGGAAAATGTGTTCAAGGTATTCAAGCAGAAGGAACTGCTGGAAGACAGTATCATCATCTATCGTGTGCAGCGAGCTCCTGAACGTCGTATCTTCAAGATTGACGTGGGCAACATGCCCAGCCACATGGCAATGGCATTTGTGGAGCGTATTAAAAACGAAGTGCATCAGCGTCGTATCCCCACACAAACTGGCGGCGGCAGCAACATGATGGATGCCACATACAATCCACTGAGCCAAAACGAAGACTTCTTTTTCCCTGTGACCGCAGACGGCCGTGGCAGCACAGTGGAAACACTGGCAGGTGCACAGAATCTGGGCGAAATTACAGACCTACACTTCTTTACCAACAAGCTGTTCCGTGGCCTGCGTATTCCCAGCAGCTATCTGCCCACAGGATTGGACGATGGTTCCAGCGGCAGCTTCACAGATGGCAAGGTGGGCACAGCACTGATCCAGGAATGGCGTTTTAATCAGTACTGTTTGCGACTGCAAAAAACCATCATGATTCATCTGGATCATGAGTTTAAGAAGTTCATGCGCTGGCGCGGCGTGAACATTGACAACAGCTTGTTCACACTGAACTTTAACGAGCCGCAGAACTTTGCACAGTATCGTCAGGCTGATGTGGATTCAGCTCGTATCAACACATTTACTCAGCTGGAGCAGTATCCATATCTCAGCAAGCGTTTCCTAATGAAGCGTTATCTGGGCTTGACAGAAGCTGAAATGGCAGAAAACGAGCGCATGTGGGCAGAAGAGCAAGGCGACACTGAAGAAGCACCTGCTGAAGCAGTGGGCTTGCGTGGCGTGGGTATCAGTCCGGGCAGCATCAGTGCTGACCTGGACAACATTGATGCGCAAAGCGAAGAAGGTGTTCCAGGCACAGAACCTGCACCTGAAGTTGGCGCAGAACCCGCCCCTGCACCTGCAGGCGGGGTAGGCATGGCCAGCCCTGTACCGGCTGCTTAATATACCAAAATGGTTAAATAACAACATGTTACTAACTGAATTTAATGCTGAAGGCTCCTTTAATCGTCACATAGAAAAAGACGATAACACGCCAATGAAATTGAGCGATCTGCGCAAAACTAGACTGAGTCTAGAGCAGATCAATCGCTTGAGAATGATGAATGATGTGCGTCAATTGGAGCATGAACAGCACTTGAAAAAGGTTAACAAACAGTACAATGCTGCTGCGGGCGGGGCAGAAGCCGGGGCAGCAGGCGGCGCTCCTGCGTCACTGTAACTGTTAGTCCAGTCAAAATCCTTCAAAAAACAGCATAAAACCCCCAATTATCTGCGCAGATTGTAAATATCATACAAGCCATATTGACTAAAGGAGTCTTTAACAATGAACAAATATGAACAGCTTATTGAATACATCATTAATGATGATGAAGCCAAGGCTAAAGCACTGTTCCACGATATCGTGGTAGCAAAGAGCCGTGAAATCTATGAATCATTAATGGACGAGGAACAGCAAGAAGAAGGCATGGGTGGAAACCCAGTTGAAGATCTTGCTAACGAAGTCACAGCCGACGAAGAAGGCATGGCCGAAGAAGAAGATGAAGATCTTGACGCAGGCGATGACGAGTTTGGCACAGACGACGACATGGGCGACGACATGGGTGACATGGGCGGCGACGACATGGGCGACGAAGGCGAAGGTGACATTGAAGATCGTGTGATGGACCTGGAAGCAGCACTGGACGAACTCAAAGCAGAATTTGATGCTTTGATGTCTGATGAAGGTGGTGACGACATGGGCGACATGATGGGCGGTGACGACATGGGCGACATGATGGGCGGTGACGACATGATGGGCGGCATGGATGACCAGCCTGAGAATGAAATGATGTACGAAGCTGACGAAGAAGGCAGCGGCAAAAGCGGCAGCGGCAATCCATTTGCTAAGAGTGGAAAAAGCGGCAGCGGCAAAAGCGGCAGCGGCACAAGCGGCAGTGGTAAAAAAACAGCAGCAGAAAGCATTCGCGAGTATGTGGAAAAAGTAAGCGACGGTCACGGCGCTGAAAAAGCAGGCGCAGGTGAAGGTCATGAAGTTGGCAAAGGCGGCAGCGCATCTGTAAACAAGCAGAGCATTGTAGCTGGCAAAAACGACATGGGTGGTTCAGCAGCTAACATCGTTAAAGGTGGCAGCGAGCAAGCACCAGACGGCACAAGTCCAAAAGGCAAGGCCGGCGGCTTTCTAAAAGGCGCACAAGAAATTGACGTTGCCAAGCGCAATGTTAACAAGCCAGGTGGCAACAAAGGCGCACAAGATTGGTACAGCGGCAAAGCCAAAGCCAAGAGTGCGGAAGGCAGCACCACAGCAGGTAGCCTTTCTGTAAACAAGCAAAGCCTTGAGCCAGGCGGCAACTAAGAAGAGACTGAGTCGATATGGCCTATTTGAGAGAAAGTCTCACGTTTGAAGCAGCCAAACTGGAGCTCCTAGAAGAAGAAGGAGCTCCAGGAGGCGGCAAAGATCTGCACCTCAAGGGTATTTTCATTGAGGGTGGGGTCGAGAATCACAACAAACGCACATACCCAATTCGTGAGATAGCCAAAGCAGTCAACCAAATCAATGAAACATTGAAAAAAGGCCAAAGCGTTCTTGGCGAAGTCGATCACCCTGAAGACCTAAAAATTAACCTAGACCGTGTGAGCCATATGATCACTAACATGTGGATGGATGGCAACTGCGGCTACGGCAAACTAAAGATTCTACCAACACCGATGGGTAACCTGGTTAAAACCATGTTGCAGTCTGGTGTTAAGTTAGGAGTGAGCAGTCGTGGTAGCGGAAACGTTAGCGACCACTCAGGCGAAGTAAGTGACTTTGATATAGTCACTGTAGACATTGTTGCACAACCGTCTGCACCTCATGCATATCCAACAGCGGTCTATGAAGGCCTGTTGAACATGCGTCACGGTCATCGTGTGCTAGAAATAGCAGGTGAAGCTGGTCAAAATCAACGTGTGCAGAAGTATTTGCGTGAGGAAGTAATGCGCCTCATCAAAGACTTAAAAATATAGGAGATCAGTAATGTTTGATGCTATCAAACCGTTGCTTGATGCAGGTATCATTAATGAAGATACTCGTACAGCTATTAACGAAGCCTGGGAAGGCAAGTTAAACGAAGCTCGCGAGGAGATTCGTAGTGAACTGCGTGAAGAGTTTGCTCAACGCTATGAGCATGACAAAGCAGTGATGGTTGAGGCTCTGGACAGTATGGTAACTGAATCCCTTACAGGCGAGATTGCAGAGTTCTTAGAAGAGAAGAAGCAACTGGCAGAAGATCGTGTGAAGTTCAAATCTCACATGGTTGAAAGCGCAGGTAAGTTTAATGACTTTATGGTCAGCAAACTAGCAACTGAAATCAAAGAACTACGCGAAGATCGCAAACAGTATCAAAACAGCGTTCAAAAGCTGGAGCAATTCGTGATCAAGGCCTTGGCTGAAGAAATCGGAGAGTTCGAGCAAGACAAACGTGCAGTGGTAGAAGCTCGTGTTCGTTTGGTTCAAGAAGCCAAAGACAAGCTGGCAACTCTACAACAGCAGTTTGTAAAGCGCAGTAGCGAACTGGTAAGAGAAGCTGTTGCTAAGAATCTAGAGACTGAACTTACTCAACTCAAAGAAGACATCCAAGGTGCTCGTGAGAACATGTTTGGCCGTCGTATTTTTGAAGCGTTTGCAGGTGAATTTGCAGTTACACATCTCAATGAGAACCGTGAAATTGCCAAACTGCAAGCGGAAGTTGATCGTAAAGAGCGCAAGCTACAAGAAGCTGCCCAAGCAGTGGAAAAGGCTAAAACTCTGGTCGAGTCAAAGGAAAAAGAAATTCGTATCATCAAGGAATCCGCAGGACGTGAGGAAAAGCTCGCTGGTCTGTTGAAACCGTTGAACGAGGAGAAGGGCAAGCTCATGCGTGAACTTCTCGAGTCAGTACAGACTGATCGTCTTCAGGCTGCATTTGACAAATATTTGCCGGCTGTGCTTAATAACAGCAGTGCCCCTAAAAAGGCCGCTGTCCTTGCGGAAGGTCGCACAGCAGTAACAGGCAATAAGTCTGCACAAGTACGCAATGAAGTAGAGAGCGCCGAAAACGTGATCGAAATCAAGCGTCTGGCAGGGCTAAAGTAAACCCTAAATAGGAGAAAAATAGAAATGACAACCGCACTACTAGAGAGCCGTTGGGGCGAAACTAAAGATGCCCTGCTTGAAGGCCTAAATGGTTCTAAGCGTAACACCATGGGTGTTATTCTTGAGAACACCCGTAAATACCTGTCAGAATCTGCAACAGCAGGTAGCACCGCTGCCAGCAACGTTGCAACACTGAACCGTGTTATTCTGCCAGTTATTCGCCGTGTTATGCCGACTGTTATCGCTAACGAAATCGTTGGTGTTCAGCCGATGACCGGTCCAGTCGCACAGATCCACACTCTGCGTGTTCGCTACGCTGACAGCATGACTGACAGTGCAAGCCCATACGCAACTGGAACAACTGCTGGCGACGAAGCACTAAGTCCATTTAAGATCGCTGTTGCTTACTCCGGTGTTACCGGCGCAAGCGCAGGCACTTTTGGCGGTACAGCTACAACTGGTAAAGCAGGTAGCACCAGCAGCCTAGAAGGCATGCCTGGTAACCGTATCAACGTGCAGATCTTGAAACAAGTCGTTGAAGCTAAGACTCGTAAGCTCAGCGCACGTTGGACTTTTGAAGCTGCACAAGATGCACAAGCAATGCACGGTCTTGATGTTGAAGCAGAAATTATGGCTGCTTTGGCACAAGAGATCACTGTTGAAATCGACCAGGAAATCCTGGGTAGCCTGCGTAGCCTGGCTGCAACCGAGTTCACATTTGATCAAGCAAGTGTAAGCGGTACTGCAACTTTCGTTGGTGATGAGCATGCTGCACTGGCTGTTCTGATCAACCGTACTGCTAACCTGATCGCTGCTCGTACACGTCGTGGCGCAGGTAACTGGGCAGTTGTTAGCCCAGCAACACTGACTGTGCTACAAAGTGCAACAACTTCAGCTTTTGCTCGTACCACAGAAGGTACCTTTGAAGCACCAACTAACACCAAGTTTGTTGGTACACTCAACGGTGCAATGCGTATCTATGTAGACAGCTATGCTGGCGACGGCCAAGCTGTTCTAGTTGGATACAAAGGCAGCAGTGAGGCAGATGCAGCAGCATTCTACTGCCCATATGTTCCTCTGATGAGTTCTGGTGTTGTTCTGGATCCAGCAACTTTCGAACCAGTCGTGGGCTTCATGACACGTTATGGTTATGTTGAGTTGACCAACACAGCTAGCAGCTTCGGTAACGCAGCTGACTACCTGGGTGAGATCGCAGTTAGCAACCTCAGCTTCCAGTAATCCAACCTTAAGGGATGGGAAGGATAGAAAGGGCCGCAAGGCCCTTTCTTATTGACCTCAAAAAAAACCCGGGGATTTTTGCCCCCGGGTTGAACGCACTAGGTAGATGCCGTCTGAATTGCATCAGTCTCTAGTATAGCGCACATAATGATATAAAGCAAACTTTACGATAAATAAATTTGTTCAACTCATTCATGAGAGTTTTATGCAGCACCCACTGCGTAGACCTAGAACGTCACTTAAAGGAGAAAAACAAATGGGACGCCCTATTAAAAATCAATACTTGAACCCCGACAAAGAAGATGGCATTGGCGCACGTCGTCCAGGCCAAGGTGGTGAAAAGATCTATCGTGTGGATGTTGACACAGCAGGAACTGGTTACTACACTGCCAATGCAGCAGTTACCATTGCTGCTCCAACACTGGCAGGCGGTACTCAAGCAACTGCCACAGTGTCACTAAACGGCAGCGGTAATGTAATAGCAATCAGTTTGGTAAATGTTGGCAGCGGCTATTTGAGCGCACCAGCAGTGACCATCACTGGTGCTAATGCAGGTGCAGCTTCTGCTACAGCAGTTTTGACCACTGCTAATGTGGCAAACGCAATCAAGGCCAATGCTTGGCCAGTGGGTGCAGCAGTTGGTACAACCACAATTGACATTCTGAAACAGCGTGGCTCACGCAGCTTCACTGTCACTGATGGCACATACACCAGCACCTGCAAACTGGTTGCAAACATTGCCGACCCAAGCGCAGCAGGCCTAATGACCATTACTGCAACTTTTGCTAATTCTGCCACATTCCAAGTGGCTAAAATTACCAATCGTTTGGTATACAACAGCGCAGGAACTAGATTCCTGTGGACTTTGGGCAGCGCCAGCAGCTCAACAGAACCAAAAACAGTTACCATTGCTAACCAGTAATTTTACCTGTTAAACGAGTGGCTGCTTCGGCAGCCATTCGCCTTTTTTACGCATAAATAAAGCAAACGGTGATACCCTATGAGCATAGTAAAGAATTCCAGCGCACCCTATATTATTCACACTCTTAATGCCAGTGATCCTATCATACTGGATAGTGCCAATGTGGTCATCCGAGGCAACTTGGAAATATTTGGGGTGGGAACCAGCACCACAATCAACACAGTGGAAACACTGGTTTACGATCAAATCTTTACACTAAATGCAGGGTACAACATTGAACCACCCTCCCCTGCACTGACTTCGGGTATTGAAGTATTTCGCGGAAATAATCGCCCCAGCATGCAAATGCTCTGGTTTGAAAATGCCAGCCCGCCTGGATTCCGTATCAGCACAGAAACAGCCACCACTTTTGGCGGCAACGGTAACACAGTGTATGGTAGACAGTTTGCACATATTTCATCATACGATCCAACCACTGGATTCAATATGGCAAACCTGTCAGACGATTTGACTCCAAGTCTAGGTGGACCATTAGATGTTGAAGACAAGGTTATCTTTACAACAAATGTTGGAATTGGCACAGCGAACGTGCGCATTGACAGCAATGTCAGTTTGCGCAAATACAATCCTCTGGTTACCAGTGTGGTTAATGGCTATGTTACATTGACTGCTGGTAATGTGCGCACAGGTGGCACAGGTGTTTATGTTACCACAGATGAACAAAACACTCGTGCGCAAGAGTTGATAACTAAAAAGCGAGCGTTGGCATTTTCACTATTATTCATTTAGGATCTAACTCATGAGTTTACACAGTTCAACAGTAGTCACAGCACCCACAGCAGCAACGTCTGTGTACACCAGTGCTGGTAACACAGCAATTCATACCATGTACCTATGCAATCCAACTCAGACTGCAATCACTGCCAATTTGTATTTGGTACGCAGTGGTTTCAGCGCCAATGGCATGAACATCACATACAGCAATGTTCAGATTGCAGGAGATGACACCTTGATATTGGAAACAGAAAGATTGAGTTTTGACAACGGTGATTACATGGCAGTGAATGCTGCACCAGCTGGTTTAGTAACCACTGTGAGTTGGATGGAAATCTAATATGGCACGTTTTGCTAAAAATAGACGACTGGAAAGAGACACAGCAGCCCCTGCGGTGAGTCCTCCAGTTGGACCAAGCTCGTTGCGCCCAACCAGCCCCACAAATGGACTGTTCAGATTCAACACCAGCAACACTGTAATGGAAGTGTACTACGGTGGTGTATGGAACAATATGGCCAAAGAAGGCGTGAGCATCATTGCCAAAGATCAATTCACTGGTGCAATTGGTGTTACCAATTTTACCATGACCTACAGTTATGCAAGCGGACGTGAAGCACAGGTTTTGGTATTTGTGGGCGGTGTGTTTCAGGTTCCAGGCACTGCATACACATTCAATGGCACTACCACAATAGCCTTTGCAACAGCACCACCGCTGGGACAAACAGTTGTTATTCTGCACAATTTTCCAAGTACAGTCACGGCTTAATACTCCCATAAATATTGATATTGGGGGTACCGGATGGCGGCAATTACTCGTGTAGAAGGCCCAATGCTCCTGGCCAATTTGGACAGGCAAGGCACAGATCTACAGTTTACTACCACAGGCGAAAGCCTATTTTATCTTAATTTTACCAATTTTCAGGTAGGTGTAAACACGAGTGTTACCAGCGAAACTCTCACAGTAAACGGCAATGCGCTAATCACCACTGTCAAGATTGACAAGTTCAGCACCATCAGCACCACACAAATCAATCAAGATTTACGCCTGGTAGCCAATGGGTCAGGCAATGTGACCATACTGGGTGCTAATGTAATCAGCGGCAACATTGACAACGTGCAAATTGGTACAGTGATCCCAGATCGTGCATTCTTTACTCGTGCCAATGTTATCACCAAGGCCGAACTTAAACTGGCCAATGTACAAAACCTCAGAGGCAATAGAATTGTCTATACCGCGTCAGACAACACACAGCTAGAAGACGATGAAGGTCTGCAATGGTTTGCCAGTAACAACACACTGATTGCACAAAACTTTACCACCACACAGAACGCTCTGTTCCCTAGTATCACGTCAGACAATATTCAGGTTCCCACAATTGGCAATAATTCCATTGTGTACATGGCAGCTAATAATCAGCTGATAGGCACACCAACGATTGCCTACTTTGCTGGCAACAATCTGTTTAGAGTCACAGGCAACATTGAACTTGGTGAACAGGGTCAGAACAAAATCATATACAAAGATATCACTGACAGACTGGTAACATCTGATCGTTTGACCTATGATGGATTGAACCTAAGCAGCCCATACCCCAACATCAACACCTTGGGTAACATTCGTATTCTTGAAGACACCATACAGCAGCTTCAAGGCGGCGCACTTCAAGGGCCAATGAATATCTTGCCCTATAACGATGTGGGCGCTGGTCGTAGATTGTTCTTGGGTGGTGGCACCAAGGTCACAGGTGTAGCCACAGCAGCAGGCGGCGATCCAACAGATACAGTGGCCACAATTGGTTATGTGACCAATGCAATTACAGGTGCGGTGTTCAGCTCCATTGAGATTAGACAAAACGATACCTTTGTTCGTATCACAGACCCTTCCACAGGCACTGTGCGTCCCAATGTGTATGTGGTCGTGGACAGTGTACAAAACTCAGAATTTACCAATGGCTTTGCTAACATTCAAAATTTGCGCATACACGATGGTGTGATTGGCACAGACGTGGGTGAAATTACTCTTGTGCCTGCAAACAATGAAAGAGTGCGTTTTAACACCAATTCGTCAATCAGCATACCTAGTGGCATAACGTCCGAACGCCCAACGTCTCCTATAGCAGGAGATCTAAGACACAACACTGAATACAATGTGCTGGAGTTCAGCGACGGAGTCAATTGGAACAGTATGGCACCGTCTGTGTACAATCAGACACTCAACGGCAATGGCAGTCAAACTGCATTCACTTTACAACGTGCTGCTAGTGATGAAACTGTGATGGTAACATTAAACGGTGTGGTTCAACGTCCAGCAGCAGCTTACAATGTAGTGGGTACCACACTGACCTTCATGCAGCCACCAGCAGTTGGCGATGTGATTGATGTACGATTCTTGGCCTTTGCAATCACATACGCCAGCACACCCTTGTTTGTTAACACTCCATTTCAACTGTTCAATACTGCATTTGTGGAAATTGACAGCTGGAACTTGAATCAATTTGTTGGAGCTCAATACGAATTTGTGTATAAAAATCCCGTAAACAACGAGTTTGCTATGGGCACGGTGTACTTGATGCATGACGGTGTGTCAGACACATACATCAATGTGAAAGAGTTTTCAAACGGAACAAGTCCTTACCTGGTTTTCAACAGTTACATAGAATTCAACGGTGATGTAAAACTGCAAGTAAAAGGACAAAACACAGGCAACTTTATCAAGTTCAGAGTAACATATTTCAGCAACGATCAGTACTCTTATATCAGTTGGGTTAGCCAGGGCACAGTGGGCACATTCTTGACCACTGGCAGTCCAAACAAGAGCAACATATATGTGCAGCTGAGTGCAGTAACAGCAGGACAGGGCAATTTGGTTACTGCCTACAACATTGCCAGTGGCAATCTGCCCCCAACTGCCATACTGTATGCAAACGGTTTAATCCAGGGCAACATGTTTGCTACCACTGTGAGTTCTACCACAACCTATGCATTCACAGTCACAGCGTCAGCCGCTGGCGCAGCACCGCAAACTAGTGGGCCGCTGTATATCACGCTCCAACCATAATCTGCTACTATAGAGATTTTTGCTGTGTGTCCAGCTAAATGGGCAAAAAACAATAAATAGAATAAGCATTGGGAGCTGAGATTACAAAATGAGCGTACTAACCAGGATAAAAAACAATCAAATCTTTGACAAGACCATTGATGCCAACGCCAAAATCGTTGATCGCAGCATCAGAGGTCCACAACTTAACGAAGATTTGACGCTGACCAGTGAAGTTGGCATCTACGGAAATACCATTATTCATGGTAATTTGACTGTTACTAACAGTTATATTGTAACAACCACAGTTAATACCAATATTAACGATCCACTGGTTATTTTCAACAGTGGCTTTGTTGGCTCCCCAACCTATGACATTGGCATACTGGTCAACCGTAATCTACAAGCTACATCTCCCACAAACTACGGCGGACTAAACGCAGCCTGGATCTGGCGCGAAGATGGCGACCGTTTTGAAGGTATTCTTACCACAGAAACTGGCACCAGTGCTGGATCAATTGATCGCTCTGCCTATGCAAACTTGATTATTGGTAATACAATTATTACGACCACTGCTGGCGAAGTTGTAGACAGTACCAGTACCAGCAGCGGTGCTTTGCAAGTGGCAGGCGGCGTGGGTATCACTGCCAACTTGAATGTAGGCAGCACCAATGATAATTGGAACACCATTCTTGGTAACAGCTACTTTGGAACCACAACACTCACATATCCAGCCGGCAATCAACCAGCTGCTCAACAGGCAGTTGAAAATATAAAAACATTTGCAGGCAGTGGGTTTAATCTTTCGCTGATCAACAGCGACGCAGCAGCACATGCCACGTTCACACAGAATACAGCGGCACAAGGTGGTCAGCTGAGTATTGTCACTTATCAAAGCGGCAACGATATCAATCTGGCACCAAACGGATTTTTTGCACTGAGTTTGGCAGCTGCCAACGGTTCAGTGATTGTACAACCTACAACAAACAGCACCGCTGCTGATCCTTATCGTACCGGTGCACTGATTTCACAAGGTGGTGCAGGCATTCAAGGCAACTTGAATGTAACTGGCAATGCCAGTTTTGGTGGTATTGTACTAGGCAGTAGTGTGTTGGCAGCTGGCGATGTTGCAGTAGCTAACATGTTCCTGGGCAACAGCATCAATACAGAATTACTTGCACCACAGACCATTGCAATTGGTTTGAATATTGGCCAAGGTGGCGCAATAGGACCACAGAGTGTTATGATTGGAGCCAATATCGGAACCATTACACAAAGTGGATCACTTAACACAGTAATTGGTACCTATGCTGGTCAAGCAGGTGTTGGCAATCAAAACACTTTTCTTGGCGGCGCCACAGGCATATTGGCTAGTGGCAATGTAAATACCTTCTTGGGTTTCTCTGCAGGCAGTGGACAAAGCGCCGGTGACTACAATGTCATACTTGGCAGCTACAACAGTGTTAGCAATATCACAGATGCATATCCATTGGACATCTCGGGAACCAGTAGGAATGTTGTAATTGCTGATGGTGAAGGCAATGTTCGTGTTTGGATTGATCCAGCTGGCACAGTAAGAGTCACAGGTAACACTACAGTAACACACGCTTCGCCAATCACAGGTGCCATGGTAGTCAGTGGCGGTCTTGGCGTTCTAGGCAATTTGGTTGTGGCAGGCAATGCCATTGCAGTAGCCAACGGCCTAGTAATTGGTGGCAACACTAACAGCAGTGGCGGCACAATCTACATTGGCGGCAATGTTAAAACAGCCAGCCTGGGCGCCAACAGTGTTGTGATTGGTAATCAAGCAGGTGGTTCGGGCAGCGGTGCCAATGTTACCATTGTTGGTGACCAGGCAGGCATTTACAATCCAGGCGAAAACACAACCTTGATTGGACGTGGAGCAGGTCGTGCATTCACAGGTGTAAACAGCACCTTTGTGGGCACACTCAGTGGACAAGATACCACAGGCAACAACAATCAATTCTTTGGTTACAATGCAGGTCATTTGGTAACCACCGGAACCAATAATACCATACTGGGCGCATATGATGGCAATGTGTTTGCCACACTGAGCAACCGTGTGATGATTGCAGACGGCGCCGGCGAGCCAAGAATCTACATTGACAATCAAGGCGGCGTACAGATTATCAGCAGCGAAGAAAGCACCAGCGGCTACGGCGCACTGCGTGTTGAAGGCGGTGTGAGCATTGCCAAGAAACTGCATGTTGGTGGTAACGTGGTTGTCAGTGGCAATCTGTTTGTTATGGACACCATCAGCTATGTTAACAGCGATGTGGTTTCTATCACTGATCCAATTATTCTACTCAACACAGGTCCAAACGGTGCTGTGCTGGGTACCAGCGTTAATTTTGATGTGGGTGTTCGTGCTCGTCACTGGTACAACAGCGCCAGCAGAGATGCATTCTTTGGTCGCATTGACAGCAGCGATGAGTGGGAATACTATGCCGAAGTCACTAGCGAAACTGCTAACGTTATTGCTGGTACCATTGGTAACCTACGAGCAGGTGGTATACACCTGAGCAATGCATACAATGCCATTGACAAGACAGGAATTCGTGGTCGTGGTGCAGTAACCACACTAGGCGGTGCAAGTATTGCACTGGATCTATATGTTGGTGGACAAACATACAACAGTGGCCAGACCAACACAGGCAACTACAGTCAGACTGGAGCAGCCACAACATTCACGCTCACTGGCACAGACACAGTAACAATCGCACCAAACACTTCCGCACAGGTCAGCACCATTGACAACATGGCCATTGGTCAAACCACGCCAAACAATGGTAAGTTCAGTAACCTGGTGGTAAGTGGTGACGGCAGTGGTTACAACATGACCATTCAGGGCAGCGGCTTTGCCAATATTGCCCCAACTGGTGCAGTAAAGATCAATCCAGGCAGTTTGAACGGCCAGGACAGTAACATGGACAATGTGTTCATTGGTAACACAGTTCCACGTGACGCTAATATCACACAGGCCAACATTCTATACAGCTTGACCATGCGCAGTTTCACTGCCAACAGTGTGTTGTTCATTGGACCAAGCGGCAATCTTGCTGTGGACCAGATGAATCAAGGATTCAACTTCCAGCGACTAACTGGCAACACCCTAAGCGGTGTACAGCTGAGTGTTGGGACAAACAACGACTTCACAGGCACAGATACTTTAAACATCTACTACCAAGGAGATAGTTATCTAGCACAGAGTGCAGTGGCAGCTAACACCACTGGACAAAGCGCAGGATGGACAGTGAGTACCAGCCGTGGAACAGGACATGCTCCTGTTATCAATGAGGATGGCGATTTCATTGGCGTGTACGGAGCATACAACTATTCTGGGTCAACTCCTGCTTTCCAGGAAGCAGCGTCCTGGCGCTATGTTACACAAGGCAACAGTGCTGCGTTAGCTGGCATTGGTGGACAGGCTCAACTGTGGACCAAACAAGACGATGGCGCGAGTGCGCTGGCAGTGAGAGTGGATGCTTCACAAGTGGCCACCTTCTATGGTCAGGTTATCATTGCCAATACCACTGGACTCAGCAGCACACTAAACAACTCCAGTGATGGTTCGTTGTATGTGTTTGGTGCAACTGGCATCCAAGGAAACATTGTTTCCAACAGTGGTGCAAGATTTAATGATTCACAAAAAGTCAACAATGACTTTATTGTGCGCGGTAAGAATGACGGCAAGTTGATCTGGGCTCGTACTAGAAGTTCATATGATCAAGTGTTGATTGGTAACACATCAGTGGATACCAATGCAGTTGATGGTGCAAAACTACAGATCTTCAGCGATGACTCCATGTTGATTCCACGTGGAGATAGTTCAACTCGTCCTGCTGTGCCTACAGCCGGCATGATGCGATTCAACTACACCACCAGCGATCTAGAATACTACAATGGTGTTGAGTGGTTTGGTCCTTCTTCCAGTGCAGCGTCACTACTGTATCAGAACACGTTCACCGGCAACGGTGTACAGCAGAACTTTACACTGAGTAATGTGTGTACCAGCAACAGTGCCTGGGTCAGCGTTAACGGTGTGATTCAGATTCCTGGTAACCTGTATTCCTACAACGTGGTAACTGTAAATGGTGTGAGCACCTTGCAGTTCAACGAAGCTCCGGCCATTGGTGACACCATTGACGTTCGCATAGTTACCATTCCAAGTGAGTTCCGTGGTGTGTACAGCTTGAACCTTCTGGTCAGCTTTGATGCACTGGATCAGAACTTTGGTGCAAACATCAGCACCGGCACTCCAGATGTTGGTACTGCTAATACTCAAGTGTCAGTGACCAACACTGGTAGTATTGTGTACTACGGCATGGGCAACATTCTGGTTGGAACCAGCACAGCCACACTGCACAGTTTTGAAGCAGCAAGATATCGCAGCGCCAAATACTATGTACAGGTGAGTAATTACGCACTGGATGAATACGAAACCAGCGAAATCATAGTCACTCACAATGGAACAACTGCCTACAGCACACAGTATGCTAGAATTTACACCGGCGCCAGCAGTTTGGGCACAGTGGGAGTGACTTTGAGCAGCGGCAACGTGAGCCTGCAATTCACTGGAGTGAACAGCGGCAACTATGTCAAGGTGCGAGCAGAGTACATGACAGGGTACAATTAACAGTGTCTATAACAGCTAAATATAAAACACAAGGATAGTAGAAATGGCTAACAAGTTATTTGATGTCGAAACCGGCATAAAGATCGGAGACAGCTATTGGTTTTCGGGCAACGGAAACATAATAGCCACCGGAACCGTTATTGCCGGTAATATTCAGGTAACTGGTGCTACTTCTGTCACCACAATCCAGTATGAAAATACCAGTTTTCAGTACGCTACCAATTTAAGCAGCCCAAATGTGTTTATCACAGGTGGCTCAATTGGGGTGGGCACAGACGGCACAGTGTCAGAAATGGCCAATGTTTATGCACAGCTGGGAAGATTTGGCAGCTTGAGCATAGCCAATGTATTGATCACCGGTGGTAGTGCAACCACACTGGTTGCTACGAATTTCAGCAGCGGAAACGTGCTGATGACGGGTGACATTACACAGAGTGCAACAGGAACATTCAGCTACAATGCAAACACACTTCAGCCAAAACAGTACACAGATGTTATGTCGGTTGTATTTGGTAACTAAATAAGGCATAGGATAAAGGGCAACCAAAATGGCAAGAAAACGAATTAATTACTACAAGTTCGCTCCAGGCGTAGCTGGCGCAGGTACCATTAAAATCATGGACAAATGGGCTTTGAGCGACTTTTTGATGATTACCAACGTGACCAACAACGTGGTAATTTATAATTTTGGTGACCCCAATCGCGGAGGTTCTGTTTCCTTTGACGGTGGAACAGACACCAGCACATTCTCATCCGAACCAGGAATCGTAAGTTCTGTGTATAACGGGGTGACCACACTCACTCTGGATTTTGACACCAGTACCATGAATGCCAATGATGTGCTACAGATCTTTGTGGAAAGCAATGAAGTTCGCATTCGAACACATGATTTTGGTATTGATGCTGTGGAACGTCAGCGAGTGGCTATTCCTCGCAGCTTGATTGATGCTGACTTTGAATATGGTTTGCAAACCACCAAGTGGGCCAGCTTTTTCACATATCGCCAGACACCAACCACATACATCATGGATGGTACAGATTTCAATGTAAACTCTTTTGCCTATGCCACGCTGGTTGCTGCTGATCATAGGCATGCAGCAGCCACAACCTTGGCGCAAAATACGCCATGGCCGGTGGTTGTAATGAACCAAGGAAATATTACTACCGTAACACAAAGTGTGAGTTTACAAGGACTAACAGGTAATTCTGCTTTGCCAGTTCCTGGTCAGTATGTTGTGAGCACAGCTCCTGTGCATTACAACAATGATTACAAGCTGATAATCAATCAGCCGCCTGGTTCCACCGGTGCCAATGCAACAGCAGGTCCAGCACCTGCTACAAACATTTCCAGTGTTAGACCAATCACAGCGGCCAACGGTGGACAGTATCAGAGAACATTCAGTGTGTTGAGCACCGAACATTTCCAGATCAATGACGTGATTGTGGCTGTAGGTTTGCCTAATGCTCCTGACCAGAATAATTTTGTCGTTGGTCTCACCACCACCACTGCCACAGGTGGCAGTTTTACCACAAACACTTATGTCACCAGCTCGGCTATTGCAGCAAACACAATATTGGCAGTTGAAGTTGGCGGATTAGGCTCAAATCAATTTGAACTCATGCAACAGGTTGCTGCAGGATCAGGCGGCGCAGGAGCCGGACTGGTACTGACAGGAGTTAGACAGTTACTAGGAACTAATGCTGCTAACACAGCACCAGTTGCAGGAGGTCGTATTTTCTGTTTGCAACCAGGAGCATACACTGTTAACACAGTAGTTCAAGGACCTAACCAGGTTAATGCAGTTGAACTCATGAAAGTGGATTCAATTGATCGTGTGCGCAACGAACTCACAGTGACTCGTGGCTGGTTTGGCACCAATGCCAACGTTACATTTGGTCCAGGCACTATCGTTGGTGTGGTCAACCTGCGTCCATTCCAGACCTATGATCAATGGCTGGCCAATGTAGAAATTCTCAAAACAGACTATTCGGTTACTAACGCAACTGCATTTGCTCAATCTACTGCACAGCAAATTGCTGCACCAACCAATCCACTTACCATAGGCGCACAAACATCACCTTCAGTATTGATAGGAACTCGTAGACAGCACATCTCAGCTGACTTTGCAGCCAATGCTCTGGGAATAGGCTACAGAGCAACCGGTTATGCTCCGGGTAGTATTGTGGTTAACCTGGCGGGCATGTTCCACGCAGGCAATGCTTCATTGCCCTTGACCATAATTAATTCTAACGTGAGTGGCATTCAGAGTTTTAGTCTTGCCAACGTGGGTAACAGCTGGATTTCCACCATTGGCGTAACAGGCAGTAATCAAAATGCCAACGTGGAAGGTGTGTTCTTTAATACCATTAGTGATAACACGCACTACGCACTAAGACCAAAGGTTTTTGATGCTACTAAGTATCCTGGTTATCCATTGATTCCGCCTGTTGAACTGTCCCAGATTGCTCCACGATTCAAGCGTGGCGGTATCTATCAGCAGGCTAACCTGATTCACAATCCAGGAAACGTCATCATTACCAGCAATGCCGGCACAACCAGTAACATTGTGATTCGCACACAAAACCCACACGGCATCGTGCCGGGAACACCTATTCAAGTGAGTCTTGGTGGCACAGCCGGTGCAAAAGTAAACGGCAGTGGCATCTTTGTAGTTGCACAGGCCAACCTGTATTATTTTTCATATTTGAGCAAACCTGTAACAACTGGAGCAGCAGTAGCCGCAGGCACATTGAGTGCAAACATCACAGCTTTTCCAACCGCGCTGGTCAAACATCGTCCTCTAGACGGTGGTACCAATATTGGTATCAATGCACCCAGCTATGGATTTGAAGCAACACGTCAGACTCGTAAGTACTTCCGCTATCAAAGCGGCAAGGGCATGATGTTCACAACAGGCGTGCAGTTCAATCCTGTGTTCTCTATTGCCAACATTCAGGCCAATAGTGCCACACTCACAGCAGGCGGTTCCAACGGCATTGACATTTCAACCGTGGTCGAACACGGCTTGCAGCGAGGCGCCAATGTAAAAGTGTATGGAGTTACCACCTCGGGCTATTTGGATCACTACATTGTTGATCGTGTTACTGGCGCATACAGTTTTACAGTTAAAATCAAAAACACTCTGGGCAGTCGTTATCCAAGTTTCTTTGGTGCAAATACCTCTGCTCCTACAGTAAACCCACGTGTGGCAGTTACCAACTGGTGTGGCGCCAAGATTCGCAGCGGTATGTTTGACGATGGCAACGGCGTGTTCTGGGAATACGATGGACAGTATCTCTGGGCAGTAAAGCGCAGTGCCACATTTGAATTGGCCGGCACTATAAGTATTGCTGTTGGTGACAATCGAGTCACTGGTGACGGAAATACTCGTTTCCAGGACAATGTCACTCAAGGCGATTCTATTCAGATACGCGGTGTGGTATACGAAGTGATCCACGTGGAAAACCAGAATGTCATGTATGTGACTCCTTCTTACCGTGGCACAGTGAATTCAGTTGGCATTGGCTGGAGTATGATCAGAGAAACTCGAACTCGCAGCGCCAACTTTAATCTTGATCGACTGGATGGCACAGGACCCAGCGGCTACTCAATTGATCTCAGCAAGATGCAAATGGTGGCAATTCAGTACACCTGGTACGGCGCAGGCTTCATTGACTGGGGCATGAGAACCACAGACGGTAAGATGATCTGGGCACACCGTGCTAAAAACAACAACCTAAACGACGAAGGTTACATGCGTTCAGGTAACTTGCCCGCTCGTTATCAAGCTGTAAATCGTGGAGTAGTGAGTGTGCTTACCACGGCGCTTGATGCGGCAGAAACCGCAAACATCACAGTGGCAGAAATTGATGAGTTCCCAGTGGCCAGCACTGATTATCCTAGAACAATCTTGGTTAACAATGAGCTGATCACTTATACCACAAAATACAGTTTCACATACTTAACAGGCAATACTCAAGGCAACCTAGGTGGCTTAACTAGAGCAGCAGAATACACTCCGGTTATTCTAGGCGAAGCTCGTAGCCTACGAGGCGAAGCAGCGTCTACCCATAACAGCGGATCACCAGTGATATCCTTTGGTACCACTGCCAGCCCAGATTTGAATCACTGGGGTTCGGCAGTTATCCTAGACGGTGACTTTGATGTTGATAGAACATACTCATTTACCTACGCGGTGAACAGTGCATGGGTATCAGCACCAGTCGGTCAGCCACAGACCTTGTTTATGATTCGACTGGCACCAACCCTAGGATCTGGTGTCCCGGGCGATCTAGGCGTAAGAGATCTACTCAATCGCGCTCAGCTGCTGTTGCAAAATTGTTATATCAACTTTGATGGTACAGCTAACCGTGCTATTTTGCAGGGTATTGTTAACCCAATCAACATTGAGTGGGCCAACTGGCAAAACATCAACCAGGCGTCACAGCAGTTTGCACCAAGCTTCTCACAGTTTGTGTCAAACGTTTCTCCTACACTGGGCAACATTGCTGGAGGACCAAACAGTCATATGACCAATATTCGTTGGGGTCATATCCAGAATCCTACACCGCCAATCACAGGTTTTGCTAGTGGCACAGGCACAGTGGTGTTACCGTTTGCATATGGCGGTGAACAGTTGTTCTCCATTCCAGTGTCAGGTACTAACTCTGGTTTCGTTGATCTGTCAAGGGTGAAGGAAATTGGTGGAGCGATCTTCCCGGGCAACACTGTGTATCCAAATGGTCCAGAGGTAATTGCGTTTAACATTATCCCGCTGATCAAGAACGGTGCTGCGGTAGCTGCATTTGCAGGTGACTTCCGTGTTGACTTGCAGTTGACCTGGATTGAATCACAAGCGTAATTGTTGCAAGCAAGCAAAAAAGGGCTCTTTGGAGCCCTTTTTTGTTTTAACCCCTGCCCATAAATACTAGCAGCATTGGAATGAATTCATGGCGTTAACTAGACCCAAGTACAGCAACATCGTCGACGGCGACTACAAAAACAGTTGCCGTGTGGCCACCACTACCAATATTAACTTAATTTCTGCACCTTTGACCTATGATGGCGTGACCTTTTCCAAGGGCGATCGTATACTGGTTACCGCGCAAAACACAGGCAGTCAAAACGGCATTTATGTTGTTCTAGATGAAGGCACTGGCAGCAACGGTACCTGGGTGCGCAGTTTTGACGCCAATGATGGCACTAGACTCAGCGGAGGTTCTCAAACCAGCACAGGAGAAGGCAGCTACGCCGGCGCAATCTGGCGATTGACCACTCCAGATCCTATTGTGATTGG
>JACCDW010573540.1_pt1 | contig 28693 bp, 26 predicted proteins | sample 7449781 | NCBI WGS metagenome assembly JACCDW01 (sample SAMN15323449, study PRJNA562643) | freshwater metagenome | isolation source: river surface water | place: USA:Blue River Watershed | collected 2017-08-18
ACAAAGAAAGTTGCCAAAAGGGTTGCAAAGAAAGCGCCTGCAAAAAAGGTTACAAAGAAGGTAACTAAGAAGGTAGCTAAGAAGGTTGCTAAGAAAGCGCCGGTAAAGAAGGTCGCAAAGAAGGCGCCTGCTAAAAAGGTTGCCAAAAAGGTTACTAAGAAGGTTGCCAAGAAAGCGCCTGCAAAGCGTGCAGCATCCAGCAAGATTGTTGTTCCACCAGTACCAGTTGGAAGCTCAAGATCAACTACAAAAGTTGCAGAGTCAAAACCAGTTGCAGTTAGCACTCCACCGGTAACAGCACCTTCAACTTCAAAAACAACCAAGAGCCCAAGTAGTTCAAATAGAGTTGTGCTTGCAGTGGTTATTGGAATTTTGGCACTTGGCGCAATTGTGCTCTCACGTGGATCAGATTCGACTTCTACTGATACCGCAACTCCAACCGAGAGCGTCTCACCTTCCGCATCTGAATCAGCATCTGAATCAGCCTCACCAATGGCAGAAGAGAGCGAGAGCCCATCAGCGATGGTCGGCAGCGTTGCAGCGCCACTTGGAATTGTTGCGAAATACACCGCAACTGGTGCCACAATTTTCTGGAATGCAAGCACTGCAACTGAAGGTTTGACTGGCTACAGTATTGAATTTAGTTCTAACGGTGGTGCATTTACTGAAGTAACAACTGTTGGTACTGATGTATTCAAGTACGACATCACCAAGAGCGATACCGCTGGCTGGACATCTTTCAAGATTTCAGCTGTATACAGTGATGGTCAGAAAGCTGAAGGCAAAGTCTTCGGTCTTCCTGGACAGTACAAGTAAAACTCGACAGTCAAATAAAATTATAAGAAGGCTTCAATAGCTTCTATGTAAGCTGCAATTCCATTTGGAATTAGATGAACACCATCCGGAGCGAAATACTCCGGATGGTTTTCTGATTTTGTAGCCCAATCAACAACTTTGATATTTGGAAACTTTGCCGCCTCGTTATTTATGAGTTGATTGTTCTCATCTCGCCATCCCCTTGGTACTGCGGTATTCACGACGATCACTAAAGGTTGATCTCGCAATTCGTTGAATATCTCAGCTACTTCCGAAGGTTGTAAGCGATTGTTATTGCCAAGATTAATAATGGTGGTGCTATCTGACATCTTAGGTTTGTCGCGTTTGATGACTTCTAAAAGTTCAAAGGCTTGACGCCCAACTCTGGCATTAATCAATCCAATATGGTGTTTGGCATCTAATTGGCTTCGAATTCCAAGAATTACGGAATCTCCAGCTACCCAAAGGCCAGGAATCTTGCTCTCAGTAGCCACTTGATTCTCTTTGAACATCTCGCGAACTACGGCTTGATTCTTATCTGCAATCGCCAGGGCGTTATTGCTAATGAAAGCAATTGATGAAGAGAGCGATACCACTACCAGTAATACCACCGCTTTCTGGCGGCGCCTAACCTCTTTGGTTCGGTACTTCATCCCTCTAAACCAATTACCAATTACGCCATTTCTAAATGGCGCTTCAATCCATCTTTGGGAGATATCTGCAAGTGCAAAGACCACCAAAATTCTAAATAGGTATAGGGCCCATGTTGAACCAGTTAAATCTTGTGCTGGTCGGGTGAGTTGAAAGACGATCCAATGCCATAGATAAATTGCATACGATCTTTCGCCAATCCAAACCATAAATGGATGTTGCAGAATCGGTGCAAATCGGGATGCTGGGTGCACCACAGACAAGATGATGGCACAGCCAAGAATTCCAACTAATGGAAAAGCGATTCGATAAGAAGTCGGATCTGATTCTTGGATAAATAAGAATGTGGCTATCAATCCAATCAAACCGAAGACGCCTATGAAATCAATAAAATCTTGCGCACGCTTTTCGATATTCACTCTTAAGTTCTGAGGAATCCAACTAACTGCCAAAGCTGAACCTAGAAATAGACCAATGGAATGGGTATCTGTTCCAAAATAGACGTGGCTAATATCCTGATTGCCGGAGATATCTGCACGAAGCGATGCCAAAAATAGAGCTATACCAGAGAAGGTTGCGATGGCAAGTGCTGCAGTTGGGATTACTTTTTTACCAAAGAATTTGAGCACAAATAGCAGAATCAAAGGCCAGAGCAGGTAATACTGCGCCTCTACGCCAAGTGACCAAGTGTGTTGCAAAAGCGGTGGACGCCCAAAACTTTCAAAGTAATCCTGCTCTTTGAAAACCAACCACCAGTTCATCAATCCTGTAACTGCAAAAGGCACATCAGTTAGAAAGCGCCTCATGGAATCTGGTGCCCAAACGCCGATGAAGATTGCGGTAATCACCAGCATGAAAATAAGTGGCGGCAAGAGCCTTCTGATTCTGCCAACATAAAATCCACGAAGATCTAAGCCGCCGGATCTTTGAATTGAGTCAAGAAGTAATCGCGTGATCACATAGCCAGAGATTACAAAGAAAAGATCAACACCTAAGAAACCACCTGGGATCCAACTAAAACCTAAGTGGTAAAGCATTACGGCAATAACTGCGATGGCACGTAAGCCATCTATTGCAGGGATATAGCGAATCCCTTTTGGGGCAGACACGAATTATTTTTTCTTAGAAGTCTTCTTCTTGGCAGATTTCTTCTTGGATTTGCTCTTTACTGGCGCTGCAATTGCAGCTCTGGTGCGTTCGCTTTTAACTCTGATTGGTTCGTTTGAAACTAACCTGCCATCTTCTTTAATATTCTCCAAAACATTGGTGCGCAATTCGGCTAAACGACTATAAGCACTCTCTAATCGATTACGACTTGCATTAATTGCCTCTTGCGCAGCATCTAATGATTGAGTTTGAATTTTGTAAAGTCTGCCAGCTTCGTCCATGACGCCATTTAGCCACTGGCGGTACTCCAATACATCACGAGTAGCACCGCTAATGATCTGCTCTCCTTCGCGACGTGCAGCATTTAGAAGCGCAGAACCTTCGCGCTTTCTCTGATCCAATAAATCTTCAGCAGCAAGTTCGGCTTGCTCTAGCTTTTCTGTTGCTTCATCTTCGGCAGCTTTAAGGTACTTGCGACCTCTAGCCTCTGCACCATTGAGAATGGATTGCGCCTTATCTTGCGCGGCTTCAATAGCTTCTTTTGCTTGGCGCTGCGTCTCATTAACCAAACGATCTGATGCGGCTTGCGCCTTTGATTCGCGGATTTGTGCTGATTTAATCATGGCTACTGCAGTTTCAGTTGCCAGAATCTCAAATTCCTCTTTGGACAAACTGCGAATGTCACGTCGTGAACGTAGATCAGCAAGTTGTGATTCAAGCTCGCGAATACGATCGACGGATGAGGTCGATGGTTCGGATTCCTCTTTATAACCAACCCAATTAAAGAAACCGTTCTTCTTTGCCACGGGCGACTCCTTGCTAGCTAGGTCGCTAACTTTAATGGAATAAAAAGTGTGGCAACACCCCAAATGCTTGAACTCAAGATAGGGCAGGTCTAGCCTTGCTGAAAGGGTTAGAAAAGGAGATTTGATGTCGGAGGATTGGGCATTCAATACAAATCAGATACATGCAGGACAGCAGCCTGATGGGAATTTTGGTTCGATAAATCTGCCGATTCATCAGACCACTGCTTATCAGTTCAAGAGCACCGAACAAGCCGCAAATCTCTTTGCCTTAAAGGAGTTTGGAAATTCTTACACCCGTATGACTAACCCTACTCAAGATGTAGTTGAACAAAGGTTGGCGAAATTAGAAGGTGGAATTGGATCATTATTAGTTTCATCTGGGATGGCTGCTACCGCAATGGCAATTATGAATGTAGCTGAATCTGGTGACCATGTCGTTTCAAGTAGGAATGTCTATGGTGGCATTTATAACCTTTTGAATTACACACTTCCTAAATGGGGTGTAGAGACAACTTTTGTGGACGACTCAAACAACCTTGATGCGTGGAAACGGGCCATAAAACCAAACACTAAAGCGCTATTTGGCGAAGGAATTTCAAATCCGATTGCAGCTGCACTCGATATTGAAGGCATTGCCAAAGTCGCCCATAGTTTTGAAATTCCATGGATTGTAGATAACACCATAGCAACTCCTTATGTAACTAAACCATTTGATTATGGCGCAGATGTAATCACGCATTCTGCAACAAAATTTCTATCAGGCCATGGAAGTGCGATTGTGGGTGCGATAGTCGATTCCGGAAATTTTGATTATGCAAGCAATCCTGAGAAATTTCCTGGCTTCAACCAACCAGATGCAAGTTACAACAATCTTGTTTATGCAAAAGATTTTGGCGTGGGATCACCGGTCGGAAATATGGCCTTTATAATTAAAGCTAGAGTTCAACTTCTAAGAGATTTTGGATCATCGGTCTCGCCATTTAATGCCTGGCTATTATCGCAAGGTATGGAAACTTTAAGTATGCGCATGAAAGCCCATCTTGAAAATGCTCAAAAAGTAGCAGAATGGCTAGAAGCGCATCCACAAGTTGAGCAAGTAATGTATTGCGGTTTACCAAGCTCTGAGTGGCATCAAAATCAACAGAGGTTTGCGCCAAAAGGTGGCGGGGCCGTTATGTCTTTTGAAATAAAAGGTGGCAAGAGTGCAGGCATGAAATTTGTTGAGGGATTAAGACTTTTTAGGCACGTAGCAAATATCGGTGATGTTAGATCTTTAGTCATACATCCTGCATCAACCACGCACTCCCAACTTGGTGAAGAGGGTATGCGAGATGCAGGTATTAATCCGGGAATGATCAGATTGAGTATCGGAATCGAAGATATTTCTGATATCAAAGCAGATTTGGAGCAGGGTTTCTCCGCCGCAAAAAACTAATTTCAATATAACTGTAGGGAATATATCTTCAGTATCAAGATATTGGTGCGGGAGGTGGGACTTGAACCCACACGCCGTAAGGCACAGGTTCCTAAGACCTGCGTGTCTGCCGTTTCACCACTCCCGCGGAAAATTCCAATCAATTAGTAATTCGTATTGGAACGGGAGAAGGTTAGTTATAGATTACCGATATTCAAAATCGGCTTTATCAAGGAGCGAAATCTAATGTCATACACCCCAACCCCAGCGGATAAATTCACTTTTGGCTTATGGACGGTTGGTTGGCAGGCGCGTGATCCATTTGGGGATCCAACTAGAGATGCGCTCGACCCAGTTCGAACGGTAAATGAATTAGCAAAGCGTGGTGCTTACGGTGTCACCTTTCATGATGATGACTTAATTCCATTTGGATCCGATGATGTAAATCGTCGTGCACATATAGATAGATTTAAGAAAGCACTTGCAGAAACTGGCATGAAAGTGCCAATGGCTACCACCAATCTCTTCTCGCATCCAGTCTTTAAAGATGGCGCTTTCACTTCAAACGATAAAGACATTAGACGTTATGCAATCCGCAAGGTGATGCGCAACATCGAATTAGCTGTCGAACTAGGTGCAAAGATTTATGTATGTTGGGGCGGACGCGAGGGAGCAGAGTCTGAAAGCTCGAAAGATGCTTACGTTGCCCTAGAGCGTTATCGCGAAGCATTTAATGTGCTTGGCCAGTTTGTTATTGATAACAAATATGACATCAAGTTTGCAATGGAACCAAAGCCAAACGAACCACGTGGTGATATTTTCTTGCCAACAATCGGACATGCTTTGGCATTTATTAATACTTTGGATCACCCAGAGTTAGTGGGCTTAAATCCGGAAGTTGGACATGAACAGATGGCTAACTTGAATTTTGTTCATGGTATTGCACAAGCGCTCTGGCAGAAGAAGTTATTCCATATAGATCTAAATGGTCAACGTGGACCTAAATATGACCAAGATTTTGTCTTTGGACATGGTGATTTAAAGAGCGCATTTTTCTTAGTTGAATTACTCGAGCGTTATAACTATGAAGGTATGAAGCACTTTGATTACAAGCCTGTACGCACTGAAAATGACAATGGTGTCTGGGAATCTGCGACTGCAAATATGCGGATGTATCTGATCCTTAAAGAGCGCGCTGCGGCATTCCGTAGCGATCCACGCGTAATTGAAGCGATGAAGAATTCCAATATTCCGGGACTTGCAGAGCCGACCATGAACCCAGGCGAAAGTTGGCGAGATTTAGCTAAAGATTCATTCGATTTGGAAGCAGCTGGATTACGCGGTTACAACTACGAAGTACTTGATCAATTAGCGATGGAACACCTAATGGGTGTTAAAGGCAGTTGAGAAGCTAACTGGTTGATGATCCGCGTCTTGATACTGCATCTACACCAGCAGAGATCAAGAGCACAGCGCCAGTAACAATAAATTTGATTCCGGCTGCGTAGCCCAAAAGACCCATGCCGTTATCAATTACTGCAACTACCAATCCGCCCAGTACCGCATCACGCATTCTTCCTTTTCCACCGAATAGGGAAGTTCCGCCGATAACAGCAGCACCCACTGCATAAAGAAGTGTCGATGATCCACCAGTAGTTGGCGAGATTGAATTCTGGCGGGAAGCAAAGAGCATTCCAGCAATTGCCGCAAAAGCTGAGCAGATTACGAATGCGCTGGTGCGAATATTCTTTACGTTGATACCTGCGCGTCGCGCAGCTTCTGCATTGCCACCAACTGCATAAATATGTCGACCATATGCAGTGCGGCTGAGTACGAAAGTTCCGCCAACTAGCAACAAGAGAATGACAGGAACTACGTATGGGGTTCCCTTGAGGCTCACCAAATCAGGATTATTGGAGCGTTCTAGATTTAGCGCCCAAACTGCAACTGCACCTGCAATTAAGAGCGCAGTGGTCTTTATTACCCATAACTTCTTCAACTCTGATTTAAGTCCGGCTTTGCGTCTTGAATTAATGCGCGCAAGGCCAACCAAAACATAAACAGCTGAGGCCGATAAAAAGAATACCCAGGAGAGCGTTGGATTTAGATTGTTATTTTGAACTGAGAGGATGGTCGGATCTTCGATGCGAATTGTTCCGCCTTCGCCTGCTAATAGAAGTAGTAGTCCTTGGAAGGCAAGGAAGGTCGCGAGAGTTACGACGAATGAAGGAATACCAAGTCGAGATACCAATGAACCAATTACAAAACCAAGAATTGCTCCAACGATGATGCTTGCAATTAAAGCGATCCACCATGGATAACCGTGATTGGTAATCATGATCACCAATACCGCTCCGCACACACCGGATGCGTAACCAGCAGATAGATCAATTTCGCCAAGTAATAGGACAAAAACAAGCCCCATGGCGATAACAGTTACGGCCGCAGCTTGAGTTAATAGATTGGCAAAATTACCAGGAGTTAAAAAGACATCGCTCATCACTGTGAATACGCCACAAAGCGCAATCAAACCAAGTACGCCAGGTAGCGCACCCATGTCACCAGATTTAACTCGCGCCCAATAGTCTCCAACTGCGCCTTTTATGGTGCCGGTATTTGGATCTGGAGTTGGTTCCACGTTTGCCACAACTTGTGAATTCATATTAAGCAACCCCCGCCGCTTTACCAGTGGTGATCAATTGCACCACTTGTGCATGTGTTACATCGTTCTTCTTAACTTGTGCAGCCATATTTCCAAGGTAGAGCGCAGAGATGTTGTCTGCAACTTGGAACACATCATTTAGATTATGGGAAATCAGAATTACCGCTAAACCATTGTCGGCTAGTCTTCGAACTAAATTCAAAACCTGTTCGGTCTGTGCCACACCAAGCGCTGCAGTTGGCTCGTCAAGAATCACTACTTTGCTATTCCAAAGCACTGCGCGCGCAATCGCAACTGTCTGGCGTTGACCGCCGGAGAGAGATGCAACTGTCTGGCGAATTGATTTTACAGTTCGAACACTTAAGCCATCTAGAGTCTTTCTAGCTAGTGCCTCCATGGACTCTTCATTAAGAGTTAGCCCCTTCTTGGTTTCGCGTCCCAAGAACATGTTGTGCACGATATCTAAATTGTCGCAAAGTGCGAGATCTTGATAGACGATCTCAATGCCAAGTTCGGTAGCTTCACGAGGTCCATTTACTTGGACTTTATTTCCTTCGAAGAAATAATCGCCATTATCAATGCTGTAGATACCTGCGATGCACTTGATCAAAGTTGATTTGCCCGCTCCATTGTCTCCAACTAGCGCAGTGACCTGCCCTGGATATGCATCGAAATCAACGCCCTTTAAAACTTGAACTGGGCCAAAAGATTTCTCGATTCCCCTAAGAGAGAGGATTGGCTGGCTCATCGAACTTCCCTTCAAATTGTAAAAATTTATTCAACCGTTGAAAGCAATTATTGCGGGATAAATAAAAGTTGAGCCCGAGATTACTCCCGGGCTCAACTCAAAGCCATAGGCTTTTAGTATTTATTAGATGCCGTTTGCTGAGCAGAGCTTCGCAATGCCCTTGCAAACATCAGCCTTCTTCTGGAAGCCGTCAGCAATAACCACCTTGACATTCTTCTTGGTGATTCCGACTGGCTTTAGAAGTACTGATGGGACCTTGATGGTTCCGTTATCGGTTGAACCATTGGTCTTAGCAGCCTTTCCATTGATCAATGCAACTGCAAGATCAGCAGCGCCTTGCGCTTCTGCCTTGATTGCCTTGTAAACGGTATTTGATAGGTCGCCAGTTAGAACTGCGCGAAGACCATCAACAGTTGCATCCTGGCCAGATACGCATACCTTGCCATTTAGCTTGTTCTTCTTTAGAACCGCAACTGCTGCAAGTCCTAGACCTTCGTTAGCTGAAACAACTGCATCAAGTTTTCCGCCAGCCTTTGTTAGCTGCTGCTCGAAAATTGTTCCACCCTTTACGTTATCCCAATCAGGTACTGATTGATCATCAACAAGGGTTCCGCCGTTCTTCTTTAGGTACGGACCAACTACAGATGAGTAGCCCTGCTTGAACAAAGTTGCGTTGTTATCTGTTGGTGAACCATTTAGATATACGACGCGTGGCTTCTTTACACCCTTTGCCTTTAAGCAATTAACAATTCCTTCACCTTGCAACTTACCAACTGCGACGTTATCGAACGACACGTAGTAAGAAGCTGAACCATTTAGGGTCAGACGGTCATAGTCAATTGTTGGAACGCCTTGTGCTTTTGCCTTGTCCTGAACAGCCTTAGCTGAATCTGAATCAAGGTTTACCATGATTAGAACCTTCGCACCCTTTGTAAGCATCTGATCTGCGATGGTCGCAAATGCAGCCTTATCACCGTTAGCGTTTTGAATATCGGCAGTTACGCCAGCCTTCTTAAATGCAGCGGCTAGGAATGGACGGTCTGCTGTTTCCCAGCGAGCTGAAGAAGCAGCATCTGGAAGAATCACACCAACAAAGCCAGTTGCAGCTTTTGCTGAAGTTGTGACAAAACCAGTTAGTGCGATTGAAGCTGCAGAGATTGCAGCAACGACCGCTAAACGACGCTTTGACATTAAGTTACCTTTCGAAAGTGGATACATAAGTTAGGCCTCTTTAACCTGTGGGACCCATGTATCTAGGTGGGTAAAACCTAAGGGTCAATGACTAAATAATGAATACTTGTTACAAGAATTTAATAAATCGGGCGTTGAAGTAGAATAGGTCAATGTCCGCGCCCGTTGCTCAACCTCAGGAGCAGTTAATTGCCCAGATACGCGGGGCGATTGAACAGAGTTTGGGTTTAGCGGGCTTCCAAGGCGAAATTCCGATTGAACGCCCGAAGAACCGCGAACATGGGGATTACGCAACCTCCATTGCATTGCAGTTGGCAAAACAACTTGGCAAGTCACCCCGTGATGTCGCTGCCATCCTGCAACAACATCTGATTGCCGAAGCCAACTTATCCAAGGTCGAGATCGCTGGCCCCGGCTTTATCAACTTCACCTTAAATCGTGCCAGCCAAGCAGAGTTGGTAAAGACCATTATTAATGCAGGTCGAAGTTATGGTCATAGCAGCACCCTTGCAGGGGTCGCAATAAATATCGAATTTATTAGCGCCAATCCAACTGGTCCTTTGCATCTTGGTCACACTAGATGGGCTGCAGTTGGCGATGCGTTGGCACGAGTATTAATTGCAGCAGGTGCGAAAGTAACCCGTGAGTTTTATATAAACGATCGCGGTGTGCAGATGGAGCTCTTCGGAGAATCGGTAAGAGCCGCAGCACTTGGAAAGGCAATACCTGAAGAGGGTTATCAAGGCGCTTATATTGCAGATATCGCAAAGCATCTTGTCGATGAAGATCCGCAATTACTTAAATTGCCAGAGCCAGAACAGATTATTCAATTTCGCGAACGTGCCTACCAGTATCAATTGGCCGATCAACAAAGAGTTTTGCAGACATTTAATACCAATTTCGATGTCTGGTTCTCAGAGCGCTCGCTTCATGAAAGTGGCGCAGTAACTCATGGCTTGGAGCAACTTAAGAAGAAGGGGCATGTCTTCGAATCTGAAGGAGCAACATGGCTTCGCACCACAGATTTCGGGGACGATAAAGATCGGGTACTTTTAAAAGCCGACGGCACTTATACCTATTTCACTTCAGATACCGCTTACTACATCAATAAACGCGAACGTGGATTTGATATTTGCATCTATTTATTAGGCGCTGATCATCATGGTTATGTCGGAAGGCTCAAAGCGGTTGCGCAGTGCAACGAAGACAATCCAGATAAGGTCGAAGTACTTATCGGCCAATTGGTAAAGATCATGAAAAATGGCCAAGAGGTCAAACTTTCAAAGCGCGCTGGCACCATCATTACTCTGGAAGATATCGTCGAAGAAGTTGGCGTTGATGCAGCTAGATACACCTTGATTCGCTATCCAACTGATTCACCGATGGTGATGGATGTTGAAGTTTTGAAATCTCGCACCAACGAGAATCCGGTTTACTACGTTCAATATGCACATGCTCGAATTGCAGGCGTGCTACGAAATGGCGAAGAGCTCGGTATCAAAGTTGGCGATTTCAATACCGGAGAGTTAATCCACGAACGCGAAGTGGAGTTAATGGGATCCCTATCTGATTTCCCAATCGTGGTCGCCACTGCAGCCGAACTTCGTGAGGCACACCGAGTTGCTAGATATCTTGAAGAGTTAGCTGGTGTTTACCACCGTTTTTATGCTGATTGTCGCGTATTGCCGATGGGTGAAGAACCGGTCAGCGATCTACATATGGCGCGACTAAATCTCTGTGCGGCAACTCGCCAAGTACTGGAGAATGGGCTCTCATTATTAGGCGTTAGCGCGCCGGAGCGGATGTAATGTCAGATTCAGTTTGGTCTGCAAATGCAAAGTTTGCAGATGGCCAATTAACCATAGCCGGAATTTCGGCTACTGATTTGGCACGCGAATTTGGTACCCCACTATTTGTATTAGATGAAGCTGATTTCAAGGCTAGAGCCAGCGCTTTTCGCGACCAACTTTCAAGCGCTTTTCCAGCAAGCACTATTTATTATGCTTGTAAAGCATTTACCTGTAAGCAATTGATGCGCTGGATGGACGAGCTTGGGCTTGGCGTAGATGTCGCAACTGGCGGAGAGTTAGAAGTTGCGCTCGCAGTTAATTTTCCACCGGCACGAATTGAAGTGCACGGTAACAATAAATCATTAGCGGAAATCGATCGCGCAGTTTCAGTTGGGGTCGGAATGATCGTAATCGATTCAATCCAAGAGATCTCGCGGATAGCTGCTGCTGCAAAAAGCCATGGCAAAGTGCAGCCAGTCTCAATACGTTTAAAACCTGGCGTTGAAGCTCACACCATTGATGCAATTGCCACTGCACATGAAGATGTGAAATTTGGTTTATCAATCTCAACTGGTGTGGCTTGGGAAGCGGTCAAAGAGATCTCTAAATATCCAGAGCTAGATTTGCGTGGCGTGCATGCACATATTGGTTCGCAGATATTTAATATGGAGGGCCATATCTTGGCTATCGAGCGGCTGTTAGATTTTGTCGCGCGTTACCGAGATGAATTTAATCATGAATTGGCACACGTTAATTTTGGCGGTGGTTTCGGCATCTTCTACACCGATGGCGATACTCCAGTTGCAACCGAACAGTTGATCTCAATTATCAAAGATGCAGTTGTAAAAGGTTGTGCCGCAAGATCAATTGCAATTCCACATGTAGCTCTAGAACCTGGTCGTTCCATAATTGGACCTGCGATGTTCACTTTGTATGAGGTCGGAACCACCAAGCAGGTGCAATTAGATGATCAGATAAGAAATTATGTATCCGTAGATGGTGGTATGTCAGACAATATTCGACCTGCTTTGTATGACGCGAAATATGAAGCACATCTTGCAAATCGCAGATCAAATGCTGCGCTAGCGCCGGCACGACTTGTCGGAAAACATTGCGAAACTGGCGATATTTTGATTCGTGATCTTCAACTACCTTCGGATATCGCACCTGGTGATTTAATCGCAATTCCTGCAACTGGTGCTTACAACCGTTCGATGGCAAGCAATTACAACCATGTTCCAAGGCCACCTGTTGTTTCAGTGTTAAATGGCAGCGCAAAAATCATCGTACGCCGTGAGAATTACGAAGATTTGCTCCGCTTGGACGTATGAAAGAATAACCAAGTGAAAACCGTCAAAATTGGAATGTTGGGCTGCGGCGTGGTTGGCGGCTCGGTTGCGCGCGAATTGGCATCCAATAGCTCTGATCTTGCGGCACGCGCTGGCGCAAAATTGGAATTAGCCAAGATCGCAGTGCGTACTCTTGGAAAGCGCGACGGTGTCTCTGATTCATTATTTACCACCGATGCAAATTCAGTTGTTAGCGATCCTGAGATTCAATTAATCATCGAAGTTATGGGTGGCATCGAACCAGCCCGAGAATTGATCTTGAAAGCAATCGCAAATGGCAAGTCTGTGGTCACTGCAAATAAAGCGCTACTTGCAACTCATGGCGCGGATTTATATAACGCGGCAGAGAAAGCCGGAGTAGATCTTTATTACGAAGCCGCGGTAGCTGGTGCAATTCCAATCATTCGTCCGCTTCGCGAATCTTTAGTTGGCGATCACATCAATCGGGTTATGGGAATCGTAAATGGCACTACCAATTTCATTCTTACCAAAATGGATGAAGAGGGGCTGCCGTTTGATGCAGTATTAAAAGAGGCGCAAGCACTTGGTTACGCTGAAGCAGATCCAACTGCAGATGTTGAAGGCCATGATGCGGCTGCGAAAGCTGCGATTTTGGCAGGGTTGGCATTTCACTCCAAAGTAACTGCAAAAGATGTTTACTCTGAAGGAATTACCAAACTAACTGCACAGGATGTCGTAACTGCAAAGGCTATGAATAAGGTAATCAAATTGATTGCAATCGCCGAAAGAACTGATCAAGGAATCGCAGTTCGAGTTCATCCAATGATGTTAGATCGCAGCCATCCACTTGCATCAGTACGCGAAGCATTTAATGCGGTCTTCGTCGAATCTGAAGGCGCCGGACAGTTGATGTTCTACGGTCGCGGTGCCGGTGGAGCTCCAACTGCTTCGGCAGTTCTAGGCGATGTCGTGGCTGTCGCTCGCCATATTGTCGCTGGAAGTAAAGGTCCCGCCGAATCAGATTACGCAGATTTAGGTATCGCGCCGCAAGGTGCAGCGATTACTAAATATGCAATCAGATTATCTGTAAACGATAAGCCAGGTGTGCTGGCAAGCGTTGCCAATACCTTTGCGACTGAAGGAATTTCAATTCAAACAGTGCGCCAAACTGGTCGTGGCGATCAAGCAGAGCTCACGGTCGTAACTCACCGTGGTCCAGAATCAGCTCTTCAGGCAACCGTTAAGAAATTATCTAGCCTTGATGCAGTCCGTGAAGTTGAAAGCGTAATTCGCGTTGAAGGATCTGCTTCGTGAAGTTAAATAATTTATTTGGTAAAAATGATGGCGCACATCAATGGCGCGGGGTCATCGAAGAGTATCGAGATCGACTTCCGGTCTCTAGTAAAACTCCAATTGTTACTTTACGTGAAGGTGGCACTCCGTTAGTTGAAGCTACCAATCTCTCAAAGATTTTGGGCAATGAGATTTGGTTGAAGTTCGAAGGCGTTAATCCAACTGGTTCATTTAAAGACCGCGGCATGACGATGGCAATTTCAAAGGCAGCTGAAGATGGTGCGCAAGCAGTAATCTGCGCCTCCACCGGAAATACCTCAGCATCAGCTGCTGCATACGCAGCGCATGCAAATATGGTGCCAGCAGTTCTAATTCCGCAAGGAAAAATTGCAATGGGTAAATTGGCTCAAGCAGTAGTGCATGGCTCCAAAATCCTGCAAGTAGATGGCAACTTCGATGATTGCTTAACTTTGGCTAAAGAGCTCTCTGAAAATTATCCAGTTGCGTTGGTGAATTCTGTCAATCCTTATCGAATTGAAGGACAGAAAACTGCAAGCTTTGAAGTTATTGATTTTCTAAATGATGCACCGGATTACCATGTACTTCCAGTTGGAAATGCCGGAAATATCACTGCATACTGGAAGGGTTATTTGGAATATCGCGAAGATCGCAAATCATCTAGATTGCCAAAGATGTGGGGCTTTCAAGCAGAGGGTGCTGCGCCAATCGTGCGCGGGGAGGTAGTTAAAAAACCCGAAACCATCGCAACTGCGATTCGCATCGGCAATCCTGCATCATGGCAAGGCGCAACCAATGCCCGAGATATGTCTGGTGGATTAATTGATTCGGTAACTGACGAAGAGATCTTAAATGCCTATAGATTGCTAGCAGCCAAGGAAGGCGTCTTTGTTGAGCCATCATCTGCAGCTGGAATTGCCGGTCTTTTAAAGTTTCAAGCAAAAGGCGATCTTCCAAAGGGTCGTCGCATCGTAATTACGGTTACCGGACATGGATTGAAAGATATTCAGTGGGCGCTAGAGGCTGCTGCCGATCCAATCGTGGTTCCAGTAAATGCAAAGATCGCGGCAGAGAAGTTAGGCCTTGCATAAATGGCGAGAGTGACATTTCGCGCTAGCGCTTATGAAGTAAAAGTTCCGGCTAGCTCTGCAAATGTTGGCCCAGGTTTTGATTCATTTGCAATTGCTTTAGAGAAACGCGATCGTTATATCGCGCAAGTACTAGATGATAAGAATTTAGATATTGATGTTGCCGGTGAAGGCGCAGATGAAGTCACTAAAGATGAGAAGAATCTGGTGGTCAAAGCAATCCATAAAGGTTGGGAATTTCTAGGACTGTCCAAAAAAGAGTATCCAGGACTTGCACTTAGAGCACTAAATAATCTGCCACATGGACGTGGTTTAGGTTCATCAGCTAGCGCAATTGTCGGCGGTTTAGTTTTATCTAGATCTTTGGTTGTTGGAGGTGCAGATCGTATGAGCGATAACGATTTGCTGACTTTGGCAACTGAGATGGAAGGCCACCCAGATAATGTGGCAGCAGCGCTATTTGGTGGCGCAGTGCTCTCTTGGTCAGGTAACGATTTTGCTGATGCAATCAAATTAGAGGTATCTCCAAGAATTACCGCAGTAGCCTTTATCCCAGCAAACAATGTGCCAACATCTAAAGCACGGAAAATGTTGCCAGAGAGCATCCCGCATCAAGATGCGGTAAAAAACTCTATAAATACAGCGTTACTTACCCAAGCGCTCACGACCAGACCAGATCTACTTTTAATTGCGACTGAGGATTTTCTACATCAGAAATATCGCGAATCAGCGATGCCTAAATCATTTGCACTAATGAGCAAATTACGGGCTGCTGGTGTGCCCGCTTTCATCTCGGGCGCTGGCCCATCTGTGTTGGCGCTCTTGGTTGATGCAGATCTAAATCATGAGCTAGAAGATTTGGTTCGAGCAGCTGGGGCCGGCTTTACCGTTGAAAACCTTGAGATTTCAAGGGTCGGATACCAAGTTTCCAATATCTAATCCCCTCTGCTACGCTAAAGCCATCAGTTAAGCCGATATGGCTCTTCAAAACTGATAATCAATCAAAATCAAAACTTTTCTCTTTTTGATTAACTAGAAAATCGAAAATCTAGAAAATCCAAATCTTGGGAAGTTAAGGTTTAAGAATCTAATTAGGATATAAATGTCAGAAGATACAAAAGTACGCTCCGAGAGCCCTGAACTTGCTGCGATGACACTTCCGCAGTTGAAGAAGGTTGCAGCACAACTCGGAATTGATGGCGCTACCAAGATGGCTAAAGGTTCATTAGTAGATGCGATTGCCGATTTACAGGCACGTAATCGCGAAACTGCGAAAGCCGAGAAAGAGGCAGCCCGCGCCGAGCGCGATGCCAAGCGCGAAGAGCGCCGTAACGAAGAGAAGTCAGAACGCAACGATCGCAACGAGGAGAAGTCTGACCGCAACGATCGCAATGACCGTAATGATCGAGGCGATGATGAAGATGGCCATAGTCGACGCAATCGCGATCGCCATCGCGGACGCGATCGCCACCGTAATCGTGAAGATCGCGGCGAACCAGTTATCTCTGAAGATGATGTCTTGCTTCCAGTCGGTGGCTTAGTCGATATTCTCGATAATTACGCTTTCGTTCGCACAAGTGGTTACCTACCAAGTCAAAATGATGTCTATGTTTCAATGCAGCAAGTTCGTAAATTTGCACTTCGCAAAGGTGACGTGGTTACTGGCGCAGTTCGCCAACCTCGCGAAGGAGAGCGTCGCGAGAAGTTCAACGCGCTGGTTCGTTTGGACACCATCAACGGTGTTTCGCCAGATGAAGCGCGTAACCGCGTCGAATTTGCAAAATTAATTCCACTTTATCCCCAAGAGCGTTTACGTCTTGAAACTCAACCAAACATTTTGACCACACGTGTCATTGATTTGATTGCGCCAATCGGAAAAGGTCAACGTGGTTTGATCGTATCTCCACCAAAAGCTGGTAAGACTATGGTGCTTCAATCAATCGCAAATGCGATCACGGAAAATAATCCTGAGTGTCATTTGATGGTGGTTTTGGTCGACGAACGTCCAGAAGAAGTTACCGATATGCAACGCTCAGTTAAGGGCGAAGTAATCGCCTCTACATTTGATCGCCCTGCAGATGATCACACAATCGTTGCAGAGCTTGCAATCGAGCGTGCAAAGCGATTAGTCGAACTTGGACATGACGTGGTGGTACTTCTCGATTCGATCACTCGTTTGGGACGTGCATACAACATCGCAGCTCCAGCTTCTGGCCGTATCTTGTCTGGTGGTGTTGATTCAGCTGCTTTGTATCCACCAAAGAAATTCTTTGGTGCTGCGCGTAATATCGAAGATGGCGGATCGCTAACAATCTTGGCAACCGCGCTAGTTGAAACTGGTTCGAAGATGGATGAAGTTATCTTCGAAGAGTTCAAGGGCACCGGTAACATGGAATTGAAGCTAGATCGCAAACTTGCAGATAAGCGCATCTTCCCAGCGGTTGATGTCGATGCTTCAGGTACTCGTAAAGAAGAGATTCTGATGGGCACCGAAGAGTTAAATATCGTCTGGAAATTGCGTCGTGTACTTCATGCACTTGATTCTCAAGCAGCTCTTGAATTGTTACTTGAGAAGATGAAGGGCACTAAGAGCAACGTAGAATTCTTGATGCAAGTTCAGAAGACCACCGTTGGTCCTGACGAAGGCAAATAATTACGCTCAAATTTGTGGCAAAGGTATGTAAGTAAGTAACCTTTACCCCTGTCCCGATTTGGTTCACGAAAGAGATTTCGACCCAGATCAAATGAATGATTAAGGAATACGACATGAAGCCAGAGATTCACCCAGAGTACGTCGAGACCACAGTTAACTGCGGTTGCGGCGAATCATTTAAGACTCGATCAACTGTAACTACAGGTTCGATCTACGTAGAAGTTTGCGATAAGTGCCACCCGTTCTACACAGGTAAGCAGCGCATCCTTGATACCGGTGGACGCGTCGCTAAGTTCGAAGAGCGCTTCGGCAAAAAGAACAAGTAGCTTTCTTAAAAGACCGCATATTCCAACGCTATGTTGGAGTGCGGTCTTTTTATTTTTAATTTAAATATTTGATTTTTGATTTAGGAGAAAAAGTGAGCGAACGTTTCGCATCAGCAATCGAGTTGGTAAATGAATATGCCGAACTCGAGAAGCAGATGGCAGATCCAAGCATCCATGCCGATGCCGGTAATGCGCGCAAACTTGGCCGCCGTTATGCCCAGCTAGGTCCAGTTGTTGCTGGCTACCGAAAGTGGCGTCAGAGCTTTGATGATTTAAGTGCGGCAAAAGAACTAGCAGAGAGCGATCCTGAATTTGCAGCAGAGATTCCAGCGCTAGAAGCAACTGAAGCGGCTAATGCCGAAAAATTAGAAGAATTGCTATTACCTAGAGATCCAAACGATGATCGCGATGTAATCATGGAGATCAAGGCAGGTGCCGGTGGCGATGAGTCTGCGCTCTTTGCGGGAGATTTACTTCGTATGTACATGCGATATGCAGAGAAGCAAGGTTGGAAGACCGAGGTAATTGACGTTACCGAATCTGATTTAGGTGGCTATAAAGATATTTCAATCGCTATCAAGTCCAAAGGTGTAACCGAACCCGGCCAATCTCCATATGCAAAATTAAAGTTTGAAGGTGGAGTGCATCGAGTACAACGAGTGCCAGAGACGGAATCGCAAGGCAGAATTCACACATCCGCTGCAGGTGTATTAGTACTTCCAGAAGCGGAAGAAGTTGATATCGAATTGAATATGAATGATGTGCGCGTAGATGTTTATCGTTCATCTGGCCCTGGTGGACAGAGCGTTAACACCACAGATTCTGCAGTCCGACTAACTCACGTTCCAACCGGAATCGTGGTTTCATGCCAGAACGAGAAATCCCAATTACAGAACAAAGAATCTGCGCTACGTATCTTGCGTGCACGTTTACTAGCTGACGCACAAGAGAAGGCAGAAGCCGTGGCTGCAGCAGAGCGTAAGAGCCAAGTCCGAACTGTTGATCGCTCCGAACGTATTCGCACCTACAACTTCCCGGAAAATCGCTTGAGCGATCACCGCGTCAATTACAAGGCCAATAATTTGGATGCCGTCTTAAATGGCGAATTAGATCCAGTGATTCAATCTTTACTTGATGCCGATAAAGCAGCCAAACTCTCTGGAAATTAATTAATGGTTCGCGATTTAATCCGAAACGCCAAGAAACATCTGGCGGATGCTGGATATAACGAAGTTGATGCTGAGATTCTATTTGCGCACCTTTTAGGAATTAGTCGCATGGAAATACATAATCCCATCGCCTTAGAAAAGGCGATGGAGGACCTTGGTGATATCGCAGAGGATTATCATCAACTGATAAATCGACGCACCTCACATGAACCTTTGCAATACATAACCGGAATTGCCCACTTTCGTAATTTAGATTTAGAGGTTGGCCCTGGAGTATTGGTACCAAGACCTGAGAGCGAATTGATGGTCTCTTATCTCTTGGCATTGATAGAACAGCGAACCGGAACCGTTAGTGTTATTGATTTAGGTGCTGGCTCTGGTGCGTTAGCAATTGCATTGACTACCGAATCTGATCGAGTTCGAGTAATTGCGGTAGAAAATAGTGGCGATGCAATCAAGTGGCTACATAAGAATGTTGCGAAATATGCACCCGAGATGCGAGTAGTTGAGGCAGACGTTAAAGATGCGCTACCTGGCGTCAAAGCTGATTTTGTAATCGCCAATCCACCATACATTCCTTCAGATGAAGAGCTGCCTGAAGATGTGAAACACGAACCAGCAGCTGCGCTATTTGGTGGCCAGACTGGACTTGAATTGCCAAAAGTATTTATCGACGCGGCAGCACGATTATTGAAATCAGGTGGAGTGTTGGCAATCGAACATACTGAATTACAGAGTCAAGCGATCTCAGGTCTTCTGGAGGAGATGTTCATTAATATTGAATTGCATTATGATTTAAACGATAGACCACGATGGACAAGTGCAGTAAGAAAGTAATTTTCCGATGACCATAGTTGATTTGAAAAAAGGGCAGATGGCTCGCCATGTCACGCGCGCTGTCAAAGCTATCAACGATGGTTATGTGATTGCAGTGCCTATGGAGAATGCCTATGCATATATCTGCGATGCATTCAATCAAGATGCAGTTCGCGCCATGCATGTGTTACGAGGTGACGAACTTGGGGTCAAGGCACAAGTATTAGTGCGCGATTTCAAAATGGCCGAAGGGATTTCCAGAAATCTAGATAAGCGCACCATCACTGCGATGAAAAAATATTGGCCAGGCAAAGTCACTTTTCAAGTGCTGCCAAGCGCGCTACTTAATTGGGATCTGGGCGATAACAACGAATTAGATGAAGTTGCTATCCGTGTTCCGGTTGCACCATTTGTTAAAGCAATTCTTGCAAAGACTGGACCGCTTGCAACTGCATCAGTTGCATCTGCAGGAGAAGTTGCAATCACTGCAAGCTCTGAAGTTCCGACCCAAGGGGTGGAACTCTTCTTTAGTAATGGCAAATTACGTAAAGGTCTACCTTCAACTATCGTCCGAACCATTGCTGGCGCCCATAAGGTGCTTCGCGCAGGCGCAGTAGACTTTGTCTCATGACCGATGCGCAGCATGCTAAAAAATACGGGCCAGATTTCGAACTTTTAGAACGCCAAGATCCAGAGATAGCCAGCATCTTGTTGGCAGAGGTAAAGCGTCAACAAACTGGATTGCAATTGATTGCATCCGAGAACTTCACATCTGGCGCAGTATTAGCAGCGCTAGGCACGCCATTAAGTAATAAGTATGCAGAGGGCTACCCAGGTAAGCGTTATTACGGTGGCTGCGAAGTTGTAGATCGCGCCGAAACCATTGCCATCGAACGTGCTAAACAATTATTTGGTGCAGATCATGCAAACGTGCAACCACATTCAGGTGCATCAGCAAACATTGCAGTTTATGCAGCTTTCACCAAACCTGGCGATAAAGTCATGGCGATGTCCTTGCCACATGGCGGACATTTAACTCATGGATCAAAGGTCAATTTCTCTGGCAAGTGGTTCGACATCGTCTCTTATGGCGTTCGCCAAGACACTGAATTGATTGATTACGACGAGATGCTAGATGTGGCAAAGCGCGAGAAGCCAAAGATGATCTGCTCAGGCGCAACTGCCTATCCAAGTCTGGTGGACTTTGAGAAAGTTCGTCAGATTTGTGATGAAGTTGGCGCAGTTATGTGGGTCGACGCTGCTCACTTCATCGGACTAGTTGCAGGTAAAGCAATTCCCTCACCAGTTCCGTACGCAGATGTGGTTACATTTACAACGCATAAAGTTTTACGAGGACCACGTGGCGGAATGATTTTGGCAAAGGCCGAACATGCAGCTGCCATCGACAAAGCAATCTTCCCAGGAATGCAAGGCGGACCAATCATGTCTGCAGTTGCAGCAAAAGCGGTTGCGCTACATGAATGTTTACAGGCCTCCTTCCAAAGTTATGCAAAAAATGTGATCACAAATGCCAAAGCGCTGACTTCAGAGTTAGTGGCAAATGGCATGCGAGCAATCTCGGGCGGAACCGAAACTCACCTAGCGCTACTTGATGTAACTGGTGCTGGTGTTACTGGAAAAGTTGCAGATGAGCGTTGCGGAGCAGCCGGAATCACTTTAAATAAGAACTCCATTCCATTTGATCCAAATCCACCAGCAGTCACCAGCGGTATTCGCGTGGGAACTCCATCGGTTACTACCCAAGGTATGGGAGTTGCAGAGATGAAAGTTGTTGCTGATTTGATCACCCGTGCGATCAAGAGCGATGATTCTGCAGAGCATGCAAAGATCAAATCTGAAGTCCAAGATCTAGTGGCGAAGTTTCCGATCTATTCCTGAATTTCTGAATAACTAAAACTAATGCGCGAATACCTGTTAACGATGCTGCTAAGTGCAGGCATCTGTTATTTGGTAACTCCATATGTCGAGCATTTTGCGTTGCAGTTCGGTGCAATTGCCCGAGTTCGTACCAGAGATGTTCACACTGAAACCACTCCACGATGGGGCGGGGTGGCCATGTGGTTTGCTACCTCATTCACATTTGTGGTCGTCTCACATCTACCTTTAGTTGGTAAATCTTTTGGCCGAGAGGCGCAAGGGATATTTCTAGCCGCAACCTTCGTCGTGCTACTTGGAATGATCGATGATCGCTACGAATTAGATGCGCTAACCAAACTTGCTGGCCAAGCTTTAGCTGCCGGCATTCTGCTCACATTTGGTGTGCAGCTACTTTGGTTACCTATCAACGGTTTGATCACATTGCCACCTTCTATCGGACAACTACTAACAGTTTTAGTGATCATGGTCGCGATCAACGCTGTTAATTTCATTGACGGTTTAGATGGTTTAGCAAGTGGAGTAGTTGCGATTGCTGCATCTGCCTTTTTTATATTCGCATATGTACTTGCAGTGGTTTATGGATTTAGCCGTGCGGGTGCGCCATCAACAATGACTGCGGTTTTAATCGGAGCCTGCATTGGATTTCTGCCACATAACGCCCATCCAGCAAGGATTTTCATGGGGGATTCAGGGTCGATGTTCTTGGGGCTAATGCTTGGCGCATCGGCAATTACATTAACTGGCCAATTTGATCCAAATGCAATCTCTTCAGAAGCCACTGGTCCGACATTCTTGCCATTACTTCTTCCTTTTGCAGTACTAGCAATTCCGCTAGCAGATTTCATTACGGCAGTCGTGCGACGTTTACGTGCAGGACGTTCACCGTTTGCACCAGATAACGAACACTTACATCACAAGTTATTTAAGGCCGGTAACTCTCAACTACGCACTGCAATCATCATGTATCTATGGACCGCTGCGATTGCATATCCTGTGATGGTTTGGGCATTTGCGCCACTTTGGATGGCGTTAGTAGTCGGAGCAGTTTTTGGTGGCGCATCGATTCTGGTCATGAATCGAAAGCGCAAAGTTAATAGTGAAGACAGCGATGAAAAAGGTGAATTAGTTGGACGCTAATAACGAGATGATGAAAGGTGCTTTGGTGCCTTCACTGGTAGTTGGCGTCATTGCATTGATTATTGCAACTTGGGTAAAGGGAAGCTCCGGTCTTTATGGTGCGCTACTTGCACAATTGGTGGTCTTAGTTTTCTTCCTGGTTAATATTGCGGTTGCTAGCGTGACCAAAAACGCTGATCCGATTGCAACAATGGCGCTTGCAATGTTCTCTTATTTCTCAAAGATCTTGCTATTAGGTGCGATGATGTTTTTAATTGGAAAATTCACCAATGATTCAGATATCAATCGAATGAGCTTTGGTTTATCTGCAATCGCCCTGACTTTTGCCTGGCTGGGCGGCGAAATCCGCGCTTATTTAAAGTTGCGCTTACATCTACCGCTTCCAGCATCTATTCAATCCTCACTTCCAGCATCTATTCCAAGACCCGAAGAAGATAAGTAGACTGCCGGTCATGAGTAAGGACGAGAACGCCCTCTGGGCGATCTTCGGATATCTGTTATCTGGATTACTAGTTTGGGGCGGAGTTGGCTGGCTGGCAGACCGCTTCTTTGGCACCTCCTTTCTATTGCTGGTCGGGCTAATCGTCGGTGCTGGGGCGGCCATCACAATTATTTGGCTTCGTTTCGGGCGCGAATAATCAAACTCCCGATTTCATAATTTCAAGGCTTTTCAATAGGGTTTCCCTGCTTCCCCAAGCAATCACGCCCCCATAAGGAGATCTTTCGTGCTGAACCTCCGCTTTGAAGGAGAGGGTTTCACCCCGCCGGGCACAAAAGACTTTAACCTCCCTTCATTAATCGAAGGTAATCCTTATTTCACAAAACCAATTTTGGCGCTTTTCTTATCAGTTATTTTGATTTCAGTTTTCTTCATCTTGTCATCACGAAAAGCAGCGGTAGTTCCATCTAAATTCCAGTTTGTTGGCGAATCTGTCTATGGATTTATACGTAAAGGAATCGGTGAAGACATCATCGGTCACGAATTCATGCGTTTCGTGCCATTCCTATTTACATTGTTTACATTTATTTTGGTTAACAACCTCTTCGGAATTGTGCCTTTGATCCAATTCCCAACCATGTCACGCGTGGCATTTCCATATGTATTGGCAATCTTTACTTACGGTGTCTTTCACTACATTGGTATCAAGAAACATGGTTTCTTCCAGTACATGAAGGGCATCATGTTCTTGCCTGGCGTTCCAAAGTGGTCATATGTATTGCTAACACCTCTTGAGATCGCAACTTACTTTTTAATCCGTCCACTAACACTTTCGCTTCGTTTATTTGCGAATATGTTTGCGGGCCACCTATTGCTACTTGTGTTCATCTTGGGCGGCGAACACATGTTGCTATCTGATGCAATTGGCTTGAAGTTGTTCTCGGTCTTTGGCTTTGGCCTTGGAATCGTCATGACCTTCTTTGAGTTCATGGTCCAATGTCTGCAGGCGTACATCTTTACCTTGCTGACAGCGCTCTACATCGCCGGCGCCCTTGCCGACGAGCACTAATCGAGTACCAAAAAAGAAAACCAATCTAGTGAAAACTAGAAACTAGAAAAAGGAAGAAGAAACTATGTCAGGCACACTCAACCTGGTCGGTTATGGCCTCTCAGCTATCGGTCCTGCTATTGCAACAGGTCTGATCTTCGCGGCATACATCAATGGCGTAGCACGCCAGCCAGAAGCACGTTCAGTTCTACAGCCTCTAGCGTTCCTTGGCTTCGCACTTGCAGAAGCTCTTGCGCTATTCGGTCTAGTTCTAGCGTTCATCCTCTAATAAATAACTACATAAGTAAGTTTTAGAGAAAGTCAGAGACAATGCAATTTAAGTTCGCAGGAGAAGGTGCTAATCCACTTATTCCACCAGTTGCAGAACTAATCGTCGGAACGATTGCGTTCACGATTCTCTTCTTGGTACTTCGCAGAGCGGTAGTGCCAATGTTCGAGAAGGCTTACGCAGACCGTACCGAGGCGATTCAAGGTGGCATCGAAAAGGCAGAGAAGGCGCAAGCAGAGGCACAAGCTGCACTGGAGAGTTACAACCAGCAGCTAGCAAGCGCTCGCGATGAAGCTGCACGACTTCGTGAAGAAGCGCGTGCACAAGCTGCAAATATTGCAGACGAGATTCGCGCAAAAGCCCAAGATGAAGCATCGCGCATTGTTGCTACTGCACATGCATCGATCGAAGCAGAGCGCCAACAAGCTATTACCTCACTACGTAATGAAGTTGGAACTCTGGCTGTCGAACTCGCTTCCAAGATTGTTGGGGAAGCGTTAGACGACCAGGCTCGACAGTCACGCATTGTCGAACGATTCATGGCAGATCTCGAGAAAAAATAAAGAAAAAGTAATAGGACGGTAAATGGCGATTCATTTGGGAGGCAGTAGCCGCAACTCATTAGCGGCTACACGCGCAGTACTAGATAAGACCTTAAATGGTCTATCTGGCGATGCTGCATCTGCACTCTCAACTGATCTCTTTGTAGTTGTTAATGCCTTGGGACAGAATGTTGCGCTACGCCGTGCAATCACCGATCCTGCGCGAAGCGCTGAAGATAAAGGTGGACTACTAAAGCAACTCTTTGGCTCAAAAGTTTCAGATAAGGCGATTGCAATTGCAAATACCGCGATTTCAAATCGTTGGTCATCGCCATCAGATTTGTTAATTGCCATGGAGCAGATTGCAATCCAAGCTGAAGCTGGAGCGGCAAATGCGCGCGGAGAGTTAGATCGCTTGGAAGAAGAGGTCTTCACATTTAGCCGCACTTTGGCCACCAACCAGGATCTTCGCAACGCGCTAAATGGAAATCCAGGCGCTATCACTGAGAAGCGCACTTTGGTAAATGAAGTATTGAAGAACGCTTCCACCTCTACCAAAGCGCTAATTGCACAGATTGTTAATGGACTATGGGGTCGCAACATCGAGAATGCGCTTTCAGATATTGCACATGCAACTGCCGAACATCGTAATTTGGTAGTAGCTCACGTAAGCAGCGCAATTGATTTATCTGCTGCACAGAAGCAGAAATTGGCCGATGCTCTAACCAAGCAGATCGGACAGAAAGTAAGAGTAAACGTAGAGACCAATCCGAAAGTTATCGGTGGAGTTTCGATTCGTTTCCGTGATGAATTGATTGATGGCACCGTCATCAGTCGTATGGCCGAAGCAAGCCAAGCGCTTGCAGGAAAGTAAGGAGAAACCAAAATGGCGGAACTCACGATCCGACCAGAAGAAGTTCGCGATGCATTAGCGAATTTCGTTAAGTCGTATCAGCCAAGCGGAGCTGGCCGCGAAGAGATCGGTGTTGTCACCGAAGCTTCAGATGGCATCGCTCGCGTAGAAGGCTTGCCTTCGACAATGACCAACGAGTTGTTGAAGTTCGAAAACGGAACTTTGGGACTTGCACTTAACCTCGATGTTCGTGAAATCGGTGTGGTTATTTTGGGTGCATTCTCAGGTATTGAAGAAGGAACTAAGGTCTATCGCACCGGCGAGATTCTTTCAGTTCCAGTTGGTGATGCATTCTTAGGTCGCGTAGTTGATGCACTTGGTCGTCCAGTTGATGGCAAAGGTCCAATCAACTCAGAGGCCACACGTGCACTTGAATTACAGGCACCTTCAGTAGTTCAGCGCCAACCAGTTAAAGAGCCATTGATGACAGGTATCAAGGCGATTGACGCAATGACCGCTATCGGCCGCGGACAGCGTCAGTTGATCATTGGTGATCGTCAAACAGGCAAGACTGCAGTTGCGGTAGATACCATTATTAATCAGTTAGAAAACTGGAAGTCTGGCGATAAGAAGAAGCGCGTTAAGTGCATCTACGTTGCAATCGGACAGAAGGGTTCAACTGTTGCATCTGTTCGTGCAGCTTTAGAAGAAGCTGGCGCAATGGAGTACACCACGATTGTCTCTGCACCAGCATCTGATCCAGCGGGCTTTAAGTACTTAGCTCCTTACACCGGATCTGCAATTGGTCAGCACTGGATGTACAACGGCGATCACGTACTAATTGTTTTTGATGATCTATCAAAGCAGGCAGAGGCATATCGTTCAGTCTCATTGCTACTTCGTCGTCCATCAGGCCGCGAGGCATATCCTGGCGATGTCTTCTACTTACATTCACGTTTACTAGAGCGTTGCGCGAAACTCTCAGATGAATTAGGTGGCGGTTCGATGACCGGCCTTCCAATCATCGAAACAAAAGGTAACGACGTCTCTGCATTTATCCCGACCAACGTAATTTCGATTACCGATGGTCAGTGCTTCTTGGAAACCGACTTGTTTAACTCTGGCGTTCGTCCAGCGATTAACGTCGGTATCTCAGTTTCACGTGTGGGTGGATCTGCACAGACCAAAGCGATGAAGAAGATCGCAGGTCGTCTGCGTCTTGACCTTGCACAGTTCCGCGAACTTGAAGCTTTCGCAGCTTTCGGTTCAGATCTTGATGCAGCTTCAAAGGCTCAGCTAGAGCGCGGTGCGCGAATGGTTGAGCTGCTAAAGCAAGGTCAGTACTCACCATATTCACTTGAGCGTCAGATTGTTTCGATTTGGGCTGGTACTTCAGGAAAGTTAGATTCAGTTGCAGTTGCGGATATCCGTCGCTTCGAATCTGAACTTCTTGATTACATCGGTCGCGAACATAAAGAGGTATTCAACGTGATCTCAGAGACCCGCGAATTGTCTGATGACACCATCGCATCACTTGAGAAGATCGTGGCGACCTTCAAGACCATGTTCAAGCCATCAGTTGCTCCAGCAGTTCAAGAGAAGGATGCGGAAGCGCTTGATGAAGTTGGACAAGAGACCATCACTCGCCAGGTTCCAAAGCGTAAGTAATCGGAAAACAACAGGAGTTAAGCGAAACTAAAAAATGGGTGCACAACTAAGAATTTACCGCCGCCGAATTCGTTCGGTTAAGGCAACGAAGAAGATTACGAAAGCGATGGAATTGATCTCCGCTTCTCGTATCGTTAAAGCGCAACAGCGCGTTAACGCTTCCTCGCCTTATGCCCGCGAATTGACGCATGCGGTGACTGCAGTTGCATCCGTAACTAGCGCTTCACATCCGCTAACCACCGAATCTGCAAAACCAATTCGTGCAGCGGTATTGATTATTAGCGCGGACCGCGGAATGGCCGGCGCTTATTCAAATGCCGCAATCAAGGAAGGCGATCAATTAATCTCGCTACTTAAAGAGCGCGGATTAAGCGTTAAGCCATATTTGGTTGGTCGCAAGGCGGTTAGCTTCTATAAGTTCCGTAATCGCGAGATCGCAAATTCATGGACTGGCTTCTCGGATAATCCGTCATACGCACATGCCAAAGAGATCAGTGATTCTTTGATCCCAGCATTTATTGCGGATGCACAGACTGATCCAAATGGCGTCGATGAATTGCACATCGTTTACACCGAATTCAAATCAATGTTGACTCAACTTCCAATTGCTAAGCGCATGCTTCCTTTGGAAGTCGTCGAATCTGAAGCGCCATCAGGGTTGATGCCTTCATATGAATTCGAACCAACCCCAGAGACCGTGCTCGATGCGCTTCTTCCAAAGTACATCGAAGCCCGCGTCTATAACGCGCTACTTCAGTCAGCGGCATCCGAACATGCTGCTCGCCGTCGTGCGATGAAATCTGCAACAGATAACGCAGATGAATTAATTAAAGGTTTGACCCGACTAGCTAACGCAGCTCGTCAGGCCGAAATCACACAGGAAATCAGTGAAATCGTCGGCGGTGCGGACGCACTCGCCTCAAGTAATGCAGGGAGCGAATGATGTCTAAAGGTCGCGTA
>JACCDW012071550.1_pt1 | contig 28682 bp, 34 predicted proteins | sample 7449781 | NCBI WGS metagenome assembly JACCDW01 (sample SAMN15323449, study PRJNA562643) | freshwater metagenome | isolation source: river surface water | place: USA:Blue River Watershed | collected 2017-08-18
AAGAACACAGTGATGTACCCTTTGGTGTCTTCATTTCTTACAAATCAGGCATTCGTGGAAAGAAGTCCGACGGGTTTTTGGCGATGAAATGGACATCCCGTTCCCAACTTTTATTGTATATCAACAACTTTTACAACCATGTACCTGAGGATACGTTGAAGATGATTGATGTCATGGCGGATATTGCGTGGATGGTGTATAAAAGTTCTCGTGACAAACCAACGGATTCCGAACAATGCGCACAACTCCAAAGCCGAATCCAACAAGCCAAAGTGTTTGTGGAAAAAGAACTCAAGCGTATGGAGTTGTTCTTGGTCAGTTTGAATCACGACAAATCCTTTTTGATTGAAACGATCACAAAACAAAACGCAACGTATGTCTATAATATTACACAATGCGCACAGGCGCTTCATACGATGTTGGATATTTTACTGATGGCTCCTAAACAAGAGTCAGAGGGGATTGTGGAGGCTCTTCCTGAACCTCCTGTACACGATGAAACAGAAATCAAAGTCAAAAAACGAAGCAAAAAAACTGTAGCGACTAAGTAGAATGCCCACTGGGTGTAAAATCATGAATCTGGGTTACAAACCCAAAAACAATTCCAAAAACTCGGATTTGTTTTTGAAGTCTGCGGATGAGGCATATGAGGTCGCTGCGAAAGCCATTCAAGCGGCTGAAAACTATACCCCAACCTTTCCAAGCATCAAGTTTGAAGTTCCATCTGAAGTACATTCAACAGAATGGAGTATGACCTTGGAAGCTGCGAGAAATACAATGGACTATTTGTATAATGAAATACACCACACCTGTTACATGCTAACCGTAATCGATGGAAAACCAACTCTTTACAAGTTGAAAACATATGGAATCCCTGAGTATTATAAAGAAGAAATCAAAAAAACAGCTTCTGTTGATCCAAGATTTAAGACATATGAAGAAAACTTAGATGATTTGCGTATTCTTCAATGTATTGTCAAAGTGCGTGGTGAAGAATCAAACATCTCAGTTCCTTACAGTCGTTTTTTCAAACACTTTACACTCCCTTTACCAAACGGTGCCTATATTTTAAATTTAACTGACGCAGTTTTGTTGCGTAAAGATTTCAAAACTCCTTGGGGAGATGAAAGTCAGTACACAAAAGGTCGCTTTTTACCTGTGTTGGGTGGTTCTGGCGCAGTAGGTTTCTTTGATATTCCTATCGTAAACTATGACGATGTAAGTATTGCGCAAAATCCAGGTAAGTTAGGCGAATATGAAAGAGACTGGAGTAAAAAGAAAGCCAAGGCAGTCTTTCGTGGTTCGCCAAGTGGTTGTGGGACACATGCGGAAACCAACATGCGTATCAAGATTGCGGAAATGAAAATGGATCCAGATATTCTTGACGCAGGAATCACACGTGTTGGCGAAGGAACACCTCGTTTTGATCCAGTACGTGGTTTATCGATTCTTAACACAACTGCCAAAAAGATTGGCTTTATGAATCTTGTGGAACAAAGTAAACACAAATACATTGTTCATATTGATGGTAACGTAGCGGCGTATCGTCTTTTACATACCATGATGACGGGTTCCGTTATTTTAAAAGTGAAAGGGCGATACACGATGTGGACGGATCATATGTTAAAGGATGGTGTACATTACATTGGTGTCAATGAAGATTTATCCGATTTAGAAGAAAAAATCCGTTGGTGTATGGAACATGACGCAGAATGTGAGACAATTGCGAAGAACGCATACGAGTTTGCGAAAATGGCATTATCTCTTCATTATGTTCAGATTGCCTTCGCAGAAACTATGTGGAATACATATAACTCAGCTATTATGGGAAGTTCTCCTGAAGTCAAAGGAGGAAAACGAAAGACAAGACGTATTCACAAACGTAAACAAAGAAAAACAAAACGATTTAGACATTTGTAAAATAGAAATATAAAATGGAATCCGCTTTTACTTTTTTCATTATTTTTCACAAAACTCTTTTTGCGAAAAATACAGAACGATTTACAGAAGAAGAACGCCGAACATGGTTTCGTTGGTATGCCGTGAATGAAAGCATTGAAAAAAAGATTCCTGATTGGTTACCGAAAGATTGTTTGCTTGAAGAATATAAACTTTCTCTCTATGATCCTGAACTTCAAAGAAATAAAAGTTATCAAAATAGTTGTTTTTTTCATTTACATTGGAATCCTTCTCTTGTCACAACAAAGTATGTTGGATTTGCGCAATATGATATGTCGATCGACCCAAAGCCGTTTCGTGAAGCAGTAGAAATCATGAAAACAAACTCCAAAGCTGTGTTTGGAATGTTTTCATATCCTTCACAACGTATATTTAGTTCTTATTCAAAAGATTTGTGGGAAAGATATGTATTTTCTTTTTACAACTCCTATTACAATACAAATCATTCCTTTCAAAGTGTACAGTCAATGCCTCTTGCTTTACTTCATACATTTATTGTTCCAACTGATTTTTTTCACGAAATGATGGTTTTTATGGATCATTTAAATATTTGGCAAATGCTGGGTAACAACAATCGACATTACGCAGGTACAATGGAACGTGTGTTTGCCTTGTACATAAACTTGAAGATACTGGAAGGTCGTCTTGATAAAATGATTTTTGTAAAAGGGTTTTCTCATAACGACTCACAACGCGCCGCAGATGCGATGCGAGGGATAAAAGGTGGTGTAGAAGATGTAAAAGGAGGAAATGGAAACTCGGATTTCATGGACACAGTACTTTAGCGAACTTGCGCGACTCGTTAGTAAACGATCACCTTGTCATCGTTTACATGTTGGTTGTGTGATTGTCAAAGAAAAACACATTGTAAGTACAGGTTACAATGGATTTTTACCTGGAAAGGAACATACGAGTATTGTGGTGGATGGACATGAACAAGCAACAGTTCATGCGGAACAAAACTGTATTGCGGATTGTGCGAAACGCGGTGTAAGTATGGAGGAAGCAGATGCCTATATAACCCATTACCCTTGTGTAAACTGTTTTAAAGGTTTAGTGGCATCAGGTATCAAACGGATTTATTATTTAGAAGATTATCGAAACTCGACGATTGTGGAAGAACTGTTAAAGGGGTTATCTGTAACCTTGGAAAAGATTGAGTAAAAGTAGATGGGGCGATACACTCGCAAGCGTAAGCAAAACCAGCATGCTGGTGGTACACACAAGTTGCCCGGTGTTGATACAATCAACACAATAAAAGAGTTTGAAAACGAGTGGAATACTTATTATTTATCTGCGCATGGAGTTTTGCTTGAAAATGAACCATTTGTAACAGTTCCAAAAAACCTCTATATTTTGTTCATGGGAAGTGCGGGATATTTATGTTACAATACGAAACTGAATCAGGAGTTTGAACAATGTTTAATCAAGCGTGAGGATGATTGTGGATATCGTCACGGAACATACGAGACAAACTTTTTACCTGTGATGAAAAATCTCAACAAAATATTTCCTTCCATTTACAATCCAAAAGAGCTTGGTATTCAGTCACCAAGTGAAGATGTTAGTTCAAGTATTTATGAACCTGGTGATAAAATATTTGATATCCACTTGGAGTTTATGAATACAAACTATTTTGCCATTCGTGGTTTGTTTCAAGTACCTTTAGAAAAAGAGTTTATAACAGATATTTTTAATGAAACAGGGCATTTTGTTGGAAAAAAGGAACAAGCACAAATATCGAAGAAAACGATTGATACATTAACAGACAACATGTTAGCAAAAGATGAAAACTTGATTAAACCACTTTTATCACAAATGCGTGAAAAACGAAGTGGCGATCCAACCTATGACAGATATTCCATGAAACTTTCATTTATTTTACAATCATTGGAACGAGAATTAAAACAATCTGATAAAAAGACATTTATTGTGATTAAAACATGTCGTGGAACGACAGATGAAAAAGAAGAAACAGTCAAAAGAGTGCGTAGACACAGTGTTGAACTTCGTAAATACAATGTTGAGCTTCCATGGGCAAAAACACGTCGTTCAAGAAAGGCAATCTCACCAAAAAAGAGAGAGCCTCCTTCCTATGATGATGTATATAAAGCAATTGAAAAAGATAATGTTACTGCCATTCGTAAATATGTCAAAGAGGGTTTTAAGATTAATGAAAAATATGTTCATTCTCATTTCGCAAGTGAGGATTATCCAATCTTTGATGTGATTGGATTAGGAAAACAGAAAGTGTTTGAAGAGTTTATAAAACTTGGAGCAGATGTAAAAGTTAAAAATAATCTGGGAATGACAACTCTTTTTGTAGCAACAAACCACGGAGAAAAAAATATGGTATTTATTTTATTACAACTTGGTGTTGATCCAAATGAACCAGATGAAGCTGGTGATCTTCCTTTGAATCGTGCTTTTGTAAAGGAAAATGCTGTATTAATACGAATGTTATTGAGCTTTGGCGCAAAAATAACAGATTACATAATGGAAATAGCAAAATCAAAAAATGATGGATTTCAAAAACCAGAAGTAAAACAAATCCTAAAAAAGTTGGAAAAGTTCAACTACAAAAAAGATGATTATAGTCATGTTTTTAAAAAACACAAGGATTAAAATGAATACACACGTGTAAACTAGAATGGAAGAAGAGTTAGAGGGGGGTTCATTGGATATCAAGGACGCTGCCAACAGTGGCCCTGATATACAAGCAGTAACAAACGAGCTGAATGAAATCAAACGAAAGTTGAATATTATTAAAACACCATCCATGCGCACAACCTTTTTACAAAAACAAATGCCGTGGTTTCTACAACACTTCGCAGTTTCAAGTCATCCCGCAGCTGCGTTTCCTATCATTGAAAAAATACTCAATGCGCAGGATATAACACCTTTTTTGAAAGGACGCATGGTTATTGTTCAAGGAGGCCAAGAGATGCCTGTGTATATTTTTGATGGTGGCGAATGCTAGAGGGCGAATGCTAAAGGGGATTTACAGTAGGAATGTAGAATGAACGATTACGTATATTTAGAATGTGTCAAGGTAAAATCAAAACTGCGTGTGCGTATTGTAAGTCCTGGTTACTACAATGAGGCAAACTGTATGTTTCCCCGTGACATTCGCGCAGCAGGTCGCAAGTATCGTGTTCATCGTTGGAATGTAAGTTTGATTACAACCCGTGGAAAGTACTATTACTCTGTCAAAACGGGTATTGAAGTTCTTCCTGATGCGCTTGACCCTTCCCAAGTCAAAGTGTACGAAGATACCTCCACGGATGAATGTGCGATTTGTATGTGTGAAAAGAAATCAGTGATTGTAAATCCTTGTGGTCACTATTACATGTGCGAAGGTTGTTCCAAATCTGTAAATAAATGTCCTATCTGTCGTGGCGATATTGGCGGGTTTCTGAAAAAGGAGGATATGGCTGCGCCTGAATGAGGATAAATCAAATGCCTGAATACATTGCGTTATAAAAATTGATTTTTTAGTTTGTAAAAAAATAAGCATTCAAGAATAAAATGATTCCATTTCCAGATCTAGAAGGCTGTACGAAGTTTCCATATCCAGAGGGGATTCACTTTGAATTTAAGTCATCTTTTCCAGCGGTAGATGCGAAAAGCCGTACAAAACTCGCAGAGACTGTATGTGCCTTTCTGAATACGGACGGTGGATATTTGATTGTGGGTGTACAAGATGATAACCGTGCCTTTCTTGGTATTCCAACAAACAAAATACTCGATGCCTTCTTGCTTCGTGTAGATAACATTTATCATAGCAATAATATTGTTCATGAAGATGGTACAACGATTTCTCCTGGAACAGTTACGGCAATGACTGTTCCAGCAGGTGATAAAATCTTGTGTGTTGTGAAAGCATGTCCAGAACCAGGTCAAAAATACCGTTTGAATACGGGTGAAATGTATTACAGACTGTCTGCGTCAAACTTTCGTCTTCTCGCAACCAGTGATATTATCACAATGCGTGTGAGTGAATATCAAAACGCAGTCTTCAACAAAACTCGTGAAATCAAAGAAGATTATCAGAAACTTGTGAAATACACCGTTGAAGTTGAAAAGAAGTATTGTGAAGTCCAACAAACAAAAGAAGAAATGAGTGATCACTACAGAGAACTCATGAAGAAATATGAAGAAGTAAAAATAAAAGAACAAGAATCAACAAAAATGCTGTTTGAGATGATTCTCAAACAAAAAAAGGAGAAAGAGGAGGAGTTGTATGGTAAGCAGTCTTGGGATGATGTGCGGGCCATGTGTTGTTTGTTGTCTTAGGACAAAAATCTTTTTTTGATATATTTTTTTGTTTTTTACAAGTAAAACTTATATAAAACAAATGGGGGACACAGGGAATCAGTGCTGGGCACCTGGACTTCTTCGAGTTTAACGCACTAAACACAGCTCGATTTCTCGCTGACCCAAACGAAGAATCATACCACTAGACCATATCCCCAGACAAATCTATCAATAAGATTCTTTAGACCGTTTAATAGTTTTCAAAAATACTTCTGAGAGTAATATATTTCGTTTGACCTTCTTCACGAGTGGTAATCGTCATAGGTTGAGAAAAGCAATATGCGGTGTAATATTTATTGGATGGTGTTCCACCAAAGAAGTTATCACTGGGAGGTGGTTTATTTGAAACTTCATATGTTTGGTAGTCTTGAACATATTCAGCAAGTGTTTGTTGGACTTTGACAACTGCGCCCGGAATATAGATATTGATAGGAGAACCACTACCAAGATTACGCCAGGCACGAATGTAGGTTTTAAAGTTATTACCTAATCCACGAACCAAATGGTTGGATCCACAGATACGAATCGCCAACTTACATTCATTCGCAGGAGCAGGACATCCACCTTCACGTTCAATAGTACTTTCCACAAAACCATTTGTGAAATTAATATCCAAAATACCATCTTTATCGATTGTAAAAGGGATGAGTAAATCTAAAAACTCTCCTGAAAGACCAAGTGTTCTATCATTATAAGAAGGTCCATCAACCAAAGAAAATTTAGTTGCTCCTTGTTTCATTTGGGAATATTGACGCACAATAGAACTCATTTCTACTAATTCAAAAAATATTTTTCTCTAAGACTTCATTGCCACTTGTTTCTGGAGTTTTGAATTTTCAATCCCTTCGCAAATGTAGTTTACACGTCGGTGCGCATAACTGGATTGAATGTAATCCATACATGTTTGTTCATCACGAATATTCTTCATCAGCGTCCTGAAAATACTGATATCCACATTACAACTGTCCATTGGAAGACTTGTCAGAGAAACCCATTGTACCAAATCAATTTCTTTCGTATCTTGAATATTTAGTTCAGGATTTCCTTCAATCGCATACACGTAATAATGCGCCGCATGGAGTTTATGATAACTCACGTAGGTTTCTGGCGCAATAAGACCAGCCTCCTCTTTCAGTTCACGACGCGCACAGTCAATCGGTTTCTCGTTCGGTTCAATATGGCCTTTCGGAAAGGACCATTTCTGTCCCTTACGTCCTCGTACCAGCAACACTTCACCTTTATCATTGACACAAATCGCACCATACACTTTCATATGAGGTGGCTTGTAGCTTTGGAAACTTTGGGGCATTTTCTTAATAGTTTCGATTGGCATATTGTGTTCGTCTTGCCAAACAGTTGCGGATAAATAAAATCAATTTTTGGCAATTTTTTCCGATTTTGGATTAAAACAAAAAACGGTTTGTCTTTTGTTTTAATCACTCATATCAAATGAAACATTATAGTCATAGGGTTTGTATTCTTTTATGTCTATTTTACAATCAGGAAATGCTTCCATAAATCGTTGTAAATAATATTCTTTTGGATTGGATGGGAGTTCACATTTATAAAGGTAAGGACTAAACCACCAAACTAACACACATTTACTTTTATCGTCTGGTTTTCGTAGTTTATATTTGACAACTAAGGAACGAGCAATATCGCGTAATGAACGTTTGAAGTGTTCTTCATGAGACATAACAGGTTCTCCTTGTTGAGCAAAAGGGTGGTTTTGTAAACTGTAGTTTACTAAGTCGGATTTTTGAAGGACACTCATTTTTGTTGTTGCTTGAGTAAAAGGGTGAGGTTAAATCAAATTTTATTTGGTTTTGACTAGGTTATCAAAGACACCCCTATTACACAATCTGTACACCATCGACAAACACCCATACACGATGCCAATGTATGTCCTTAGTGTTCTCCACCATGCCTGGAGACTTGAAGGAGACCGATGACAGGCTTGTTGGATCACGGTCACTGTGTACAATACCACCGCATCGACTCACAACGGGACTCAGTGTGAAGCCATCAGGCATTGCATTACCCCACACAATGAATGTGATGTTGCCACCAGACTCTAGGCACTTGCGCATCATATTGCGCTTACTGTTTTCCTCCACACGAAGGTTGCCTGACTGCGTCTTGATTGTATAGACAGTCTTCACAAACTTACGACCAGGAGTCTCCTCCACGGTGTAGTCAATGATACTGTCCATTGTATAGGACTGAAAGCTATAGTTTTGAGTGCGTACATAACTCATTTTGATAGACTGGAAATAATGTGGTTGCTCAATGAAATATAGATGACATGATTCAATTTTTATTCGAATTGAAAGGGGGAAGTCAAAGATTTATGAATGACAAAAACATGGAGTCCTTTTCGTTATAAAAAATGGTGTTTTATGACTCAAGAAAGGTCTGTGTAAGAGTGGTGTACCTTTGATATGTAATAAAATTGATTTTTTATTTTTTTATTTCAAAATCAACCAATAAATCAAAATGGATGATTTTGAAAAAGCTTTACAACGGGTTGAGGAATGGATTGCCAACGGAGATTCAAGTGCTACTCTAAGTTTCGAATATTTGAGTATAACTTCCTTACCACCTCTTCCTGATTCTGTACAAGAGATAAATTGTTCTTATACACAAATAACATCTTTACCACATCTTCCTAACTCTTTAAAAAAGTTATGGTGTTATAATACACAACTAACTTCTTTGTCACCTCTTCCTGATTCTTTAGAAGTTTTAAATTGTCCTTATACAAAAATAACTTCTTTACCACCTCTTCCTGATTCTTTAAAAAAGTTATGGTGTCATGACACAAAACTTTGTTCTTTGCCACCTCTTCCTGATTCTGTACAAGAGATAAATTGTTCTTATACACAAATAACATCTTTACCACATCTTCCTAACTCTTTAAAAAAGTTATGGTGCTATAATACACAACTAACTTCTTTGCCACCTCTTCCTGATTCTTTACAATATTTATATTGTTATAATACACAAATAAGTTCTTTACCACCTCTTCCTCATTCTTTAGTATATTTATATTGTTATAATACAAAAATAACTTCTTTACCACCTCTTCCTGATTCTCTACACACCTTATTTTGTACTTATACAGAAATAATATGTTTACCAGCTCTTCCTGATTCTTTACAAGATTTAGAATGTAGTAATTGTCCAAACTTGTTACTACAAAGAAAAAATAATAAATCAATATTTTACTGTGAATCCATACAAGACTATGAAACTCGTTGGAAACCTGTTCGTGAAGCTTTGCGACGTGAAGAAGCTATTCAGCGTTGTAAAAGTGTCAAAGAGGAGTTGATGGCTGCCACTTGGCATCCTGATCGTTATGAACAATGGTGTTTGGATGTTGAGGAACAGGTCTTTAATAGTCAAGACAGAACGATTTATGAGTGGATGGAGTTTGTGTTTTAGTCAAATGCTTTTTCCAGTTCCTTGATTTTTTTCGCCAACTCAGGAATACATTCATCCACCTCTGAACCTTCATACAGAAACTCGTCATACATCTCAAACAAGTCATCGTATTGTAATCTATATTTTTGTAAAAGGGAGATACACTCTTTAGCGATTACATCCATGGATTTTCCTTCATTGGCAAGATCATTCGCTTTATCCAACAAAGAAGCCCGTAGAACTCCCATTGCTTCAATATCCAATCGTTTCCCATTCAGAAACCGTTTGTGTTTTTCCCTTTTACTGTACTTGCCATACCAAGAAGGAAAGGGAATAAAGGGAACATAGGGTTTTGCTTGATCTAACTTGCTCACCGTTGCAACTAACATGGAAAGTTTTCCAGTTGTGTGTCTGGTGATATCCGTAGTAGACAACTGATCCAAGGCTCTTGTAGCAGAATCCATATCAAAGGTTGCTTTGGGAATCCCATCTTGGACTAAATGTGATACAAAATCTGTTTCAATCTCGGCAAAGGCCATGCGGGTGTCAAAGGGGATTTGGGTGTCATACAACTTCGCAGTGGCTTGCCACGCATCTTTATTCACCGTTTCATCCTTTGAAGTTGCTTTTTGAAATCCTGATTCCAGTGTCAAAAGGATGTGTCGCAAATCCTGATTGTGTTCTTCAATCACCTCCTGTAGCTGTTCCTTGGTTTGTTTTGGGTATCTCTTTTGAAGATATTTGGTAATGGAAGTTACAGATGGTTTATTCATTTTCATTTGGATTGGCGCAGTAAGTTTATCCCTCCCTATGACTAAAAGATGAGTCAAAAGGGTTTGGTTGGATAGTTTGGGAGGTTTTTCTGCGTTATCCATGAGAACAACCTTCTTGGAAATGTAAGAGGGTGTGTATAGAATATCTGGGAGTTCATCTGTGGGCGATTCGATGACTTTGTATTGAAGTGCTTTGAAGAATTCTTCAACAAAATATGTTTTTCCAATCCCCGTTGGACCAAACAAGGAAGCCATGGAGGGTGGATTGGAAAGCCATTGGTGAAGTATCTTTGCTTCATCTTCAAATCCGAGAATGTGGGGAAAGGTGGGACACGGTGGAAGCTGTATTGGTGTAAAAGGGATTGGTTTGGATTTGACTTTGGTCTTGGGTTTGGGGTTTTTTACTTCAGTGATTTGAAGTTTTTCTTTTGGTTTGGATTTGGGTTCGGACTTGGCTTTTGTTTTTGTTTTTGGTTTGGGTTCTGGTTTTGGTTCTTCAACTTTGACTTCAACAACAGGAGCAAGAGGAGGTTGAAGAAGAGTAATCAACTCCCCCTTTTTCTTGCCGCTGTATCCTTTGATTCCTTTTTCTTTACAAAGCGCTTGGAGCTGGACGACAGTTTTACTTGCGAGATCGGCCATTTATTTTGTAAGAGAAGTTAGAAATGTCAAGTTGGGCGATGTACGAACCGCTCCAAAGTGTTACGGAACAAGCACCTACCATGATGCCTAATCAATTTTATGCTGGAGGCACTACATTACCTTCGAATCCTCACCAAGCCTCTGCGCCACCCAAACAGTATCCTGAAGAAACAAAAAACGTTCCTGTACCTCCTAAGAAAGCTGAAGCGAGTAAAATGGCGGATGTCTCTGACTGGTATGAAACCAGCGATTGGGTCTTTATTGGGATTGCCGTGTTGATTGTGGATTTGGTTGTTTTATTTCTCATCCGTTTCTTTCCTGACTTCTTCGGACGTTCCATTAATGTTTGGTACAATCGTTTCAAGTTAGAAGCGGTGTTGTCCGACGTCTTGATCATTATGTTAGGGTTTGGTATCGCACGTTATGTCTACACAGAATACATCTATCCAAACTATGACTGGAACCCCATGTATTTCACAGGTTTAACAGTGGTTGTCCAAGTGATTCATGATATCTTATTTTACTTTGGTGTGATCAAACAAGTCCAGCCAGGAACAAATAACATGATGGATGTATTCCGTGATTATGCCAACTCAGGTGGTGCCAAAGTGGTGGCTGCGGATTCTGCGATGATGGTGGGTAGTAGCTTCTTGAGTATGTTATTGAAAGTAACACCTGCTCCTTGGGTTGCCATGATTGGTTTACTCGCGGTGTACACTCTTCCTTACATTCTTGAACAACGTAATGATTACAGCGCTGTTTAAAAAGTCACGATTGAATGAATAAAAAATGATTCGTACTTGTATCCTAAACAGATCAAGACAAAATGAAGTTCCTCTACATTGATTGCGAAACCAACGGATTACCCGCTAGTTACAAAGCACCTTTTACAAACATTTCGAACTGGCCGCATGCCGTTCAAATCACATTTCAGTTAAAGGAGGATGGTGTGCTTATCAAGCATGTGAACTCGATTATTAAACCGCGAGCAAATATGATTTGGAACGAAGAAACAGCAAAACACTTTCATGGTATAACGAAGGAAATCGCGGAACGCGATGGTCGTGATATCTTGGATGTTCTGACCGAACTGCGTGACTGCCTACACAAGGCAGATGTTGTTATCGCACACAACATGGCCTTTGACAAAACCATTTTGCTTTCCGAGGCAGTTCGTCTACAAAAAGAAAAGCGTATTGATATTATTTACGGAGATGTATGGCTATGGCCTTCTAACACACCTACCCTTTGTACTATGGAAAGCACCACAAATATTGTGAAAGCGCTTCCTATAATAAACGGAAAATACAAATGGCCTCGTTTGGATGAACTCCATGTATTTCTCTTTCAAACGAACTTTGATAAACCTCTTCATGACAGTAATAACGACGTTGAGTGTCTTGTGAAATGTCACGAGGAACTTATGCGTAAAAAACTTATTGTCTAAAGAGGCCAAATGATTCTTTTTTTAAACGAAGTAACATAGGATCACAGTTACAAATGCGAGAGCAAGGAAGAACCATTCTTGAGTAAAAGGGAGGGTTTTCATCATATACGTTCCACGGAGTTCGTAGCCTTGCTTTCTATAATAATCACGAACACCAATCCCAGAAATAACTGCCATTTGTTCTGCGCCGTGTTGTTGTGCGATTCGCTCCGCAACACGTAGCAGTGTTTTTCCAATCCCTCTGTGTTGTGCGCCCTGACCCGCTTCACCTGACCCAACCGTTTTTACACGACCATACACATGTAGCTCACGAATCATAGCAGTATTTCCTTGAAGTTCTGGAAGGATGCTTTTTTGTAGCGAGTTACAAATACGAAGACGAATGAATCCCAAGAGAAGATCGCGTGGCTTTTTGGGAATTTCTGCGCAAATGTAAAACTCTTTCGCACCACTCGCCGTGAAGGAATGAACGGTGTAGCGAATGTCTTTCATGTCAAAGGATTCATTTGAGAGTTCGCAACAACGAATACACTGACAGTAAATCCCCCTTTTTTCTGCCTCGTCCGTAACGATTTGTGCCAGATTGGATTTGATGCTGTTGCTGGTATATCCCAAACGATCTTCAGTAGCGCTCTGAAAGTCACGTTGCATGCGATTGACGCGTACCCACTTGGGGGTAATCTGTTGGCGGTAAATCAGAACTTCCTTGAGGTCTTTCGCATCTGGCGTTCGTTCTGCGTAAGGTGTCCATTTGCCTTCTTGTTTCCATTGCTTGATCCTGGTGAAATCCACATCCAAGCATGGATAGTCTTTCAAATAATCAGGAACAAGGTCTGGATCAGTTTGGAGAACTTTTTGGTAGCATTCCATATCACCTTCTGGGGTCGCGCCTGGCAGATCGGTCATGATGTGGATTTCCACTTTGAACCCATACTCTTTGAGGAGTTGAATGGCTTGCTTGGATTGTTTGATACCATGTCCGCGATTGACTCTTCTGAGAAGGTTATCATCGGTGTGTTGAACACCCATTTCCACCCTTGTGACACCGTACTTGCGAAACCGAATGACTTCATCAGGTGTCATAGAATCAGGACGGGTTTCTACGCCAAGTCCAACCACATGTACTGCGGATGTAATATTGATGGTTTGTTCTTCTTCAAGGCTTTGTTTGGGCCTATCGCGATTCGTGTAGAATGTGTTGGCTCCATAGTACAAATCACGGATGAAGAGATCCGCAAGTGCGTGGTCGTATGAACTAAAGGTTCCACCAAGTACACGAAACTCAAGTTTGTCAATGGGATGACCGTTGGCTTCAAGAGCCTTCAAACGAATATACACCTGTTGAACAGTATCAAAGTTGACTTGAAGAGCCCGTTTGAAGACATCTTCGTTGCTGAGATAGCTACGGGGCATGCCAGGTTCATTTGGGCAGAAATGGCAGTTGTATTTACAGCTGAACTCATTTGGAGGGAGACTCACACTAATATTAAGAATACCACTGTGACTACGAACAGCTTTTTGAATAAAGTGATCTTGGAGAAAGAGGTTGGGTTGGATGGAGTTGTTGGACAAAAGTTCTTTGTATGTGGCGGCGATAGCACGCTTTGACGGCATGAGCTTGAAACGTTTGGACAAAAGACGCAAAGACTCGTCGATTGTCTTCTCAGTCAAATCCCATTTGGCGAGTTGCTTCACAAACTCCTGTAGAGGCTTGTTCGAAGGAATAGGATTTGTATCGAGTTCCATTTTTTGATTGTTGTCTGCCATAAAAAATGAATCACTCGGAATCAATTTTGTAAATAGCAAGAACTTAGAAATGAATATGTCAGTGAAAGAGGTATATGATAGTATTGCGAAGGAGTTTGATAGGACGCGAAGGACGGTATGGACGCATGTCGCCAAGTTTCTAGATTCTGTCGAAAAGGATTCTTTGGTCTTGGACAATGGTTGTGGAAATGGAAAGAACATGTTGTATCGTAAGGATTTGTTCTGTGTGGGGATTGATATTTCAAAAGGACAGGTGGATGTGTGTCGTGGGAAAAAGCTAAAGGTGGTGGAAGGGAGCATGGTGAGTCTTCCCTTTGAAGATGAAACCTTTGAAGCAATCCTGTGTACCGCGAGTTACCATCATCTTCAGAAAGATACGGAACGCCAACAGGCACTTGCGGAAATGTATCGGTGTTTGAAGTCAAAGGGGAGGGTTTTGCTCACGGTGTGGGCTACCGAAGGTGAAACATCAGAAGACACGATGATTCCTTGGAAACTTCCTGATGGAACTGTGAAATATCGTTATTATCGCAAGTATGGCCAAGGAGATTTGGAGAAGGAAGTGGAGCGGTTGGAGCCGAGGTTTGTTGTGTCTGAGGGAGGGTATGAAAAAGGGAACTGGTTTGTTGTGCTGACAAAGGGGTAGATAATACTTTTTTAATGAAATGTTCAGTTGTTTAAAATTGAACATGCATTTCCGGCAAAATGGGTTAAAATAAAAGTAATAAGAGTAGATAGAAAATGGTGAAGTACGTGTGTGAAAACTGTCAAAAGGAGTTCAACCAAAAATCCCATTTGGATGTTCACAAGAAGCGTAAGCGTCCTTGTAAAAAGGATCCTGTTGTAGCTCGTTTGGAATCCAAAGTGAAAACTCTTCAAGCAAAACCAAAGGAGGTTACAACGCAAAACATGTTGAGTTTGTTTAGTGGCGCGGGTGGAGATACATGTGGATTTGAAAAAGGGGGTTGGAAGGTCACGCACTTTTCAGAATTCAAAGAACCTGCGATACAAACCCATTTAGCAGCCTTTCCATCGTCAACCCTTTTGAAAGGAAAAGATGGTTCCAATGACATCAAATCGATTCCAGACGAAACGTATGTGAGCTTGCGTGGAGGAACTGATTTGATTTTCGCGGGCTTTCCATGTCAAGGTTTCTCCCACGCAGGCAAGAAGAAATCTGACGATCCTCGTAATGAACTTGTTCATGAGTTTGTTCGCGCAGCCCGTTTGATCCAACCCAAATGGATTATTGGGGAAAATGTAAAAGGGTTGTTGTCTCGCAAGGGTGTGTATCCAACAGGAACAGCAGCACGACCAGTCATTGAGATCATTCGTGAAATCTTTGAAGCCATTGGCTACAAAATCACATATCGTGTGATTAACGCAACGGAGGTAGGAGTTCCACAGGAAAGAAAACGGTTGATTCTGATTGGTCACAAAGGGGAACAGTACCCACACGCACCTTGGGAAAGTATGGTGGCAGAAGGTAAACCAACGATTCGAAGCATTCTTACGGATACATTGGAAGGCGCAGTGGAACTTCCTGATTTGTACAAACCTAAGGAAAAACCTGCGCGGTATTGGATTGAAACGAGAAAAACACCCTCTGGCACTCCCCATCCAAACCTTGTGAGACTTGTTGGAGGTATTCGTAACTTGAGTACCAAAGAGAAACAGGCAATGAAGAGAGATGTAAAAGAAAAGATTCAATATGTGGAGAAAGAGGGGTTGATTAGCTTTGGTGTTCGTAAAGGCGGATATCACGGTCAAGTACTTGACCCAGATGAGGCATCAAAGACAATCATTTGTGCGTATAATCAATGCCCACGACTCTTTGTAGGTCTTCACAATCCAGATACAGGAAAATACTATGTGCGTTGTTTGACGCCTGTGGAATGTGGAGAAATCCAAGGATTTCCAAAAAGCTATCCTTGGCAAGGAACAGAAAAAGACAAGATCGTTCAAATCGGCAATGCTGTTCCACCTCCTTTGGCAACTGCGATTGCGAATATGCTCCCAAGTATTACCTTTTCGGATGTCGAACAGATTTGTGAACAAAAAATCGGGAAAGGTGATGAAAGTGAGGAAGAGGACGACGAATAAAACTAAGAAAGAAAGGTAACAACGTCTTGAAATCGTTGAGTCGAGTATTCGTCTGTAAAGTTTTTACAAGAGTAGCGATTGGCAAAACGGTGATATACTGCGAGTGACATATCTGCTTCGTCTTTGACTTGAGAGTTCAGCAACTTTTTTGCTTGAAGGATATTGGCGTAGACTTCTTTTTCTTTTTCACTTGGAATCGTTTGACCAAGCGCAAGAAAGGTTTTGATTTTTTCTTTTTGACATGTCCAGGTGATAACATAGATAATATCTTGAAGAAACCATCCATCGTTTAGATAAAACTGGTCAGTTGTTGTATGTTTCAAATCATAGGTACATGTTTTTTTAATCTGGTGTTCCATCACAAGAATCGTTTGAAAATCAAGTGATTGTTGTGAGCCATTCACTTGATAGATGTAATAGAAGCCGTCAGAAAGTGTGGGGAGGAGTTTGAGGTGATCGTTTTTCTTTTTTTTGAGGAGAAACTGAAAGCCAAGAGATTCAAGAACAGCTGCGAAGGAAACTTCGTGATCTGTTTCTTGGTTTCCAAGACCCTGTGATTCTTTTTTGGCTTGTTCTTGAAATCGTTTTAGAATATCTGGAAAGTCAGTTGCCTTTTTTTTCAAAAGAGTTGGAGTTTGAAAGCATTGTTGACAAACGCTTTGGTTCATTTTCAAGAACTCTTGTTCCATGATGTGTTTTGCGAACAGATTTGGAAACGAACAAAATCAATTTTTGGATTTTGAAACAAGTCTAAAACGTTATGAAAGAAAAAAAAGAGATGCCAAACCATTGTGAAAACTGGGTACGTATCACAGGTTCGTCGGAATCAATCCAAGCAATTTTGGCGAAACCTTTTTCGTTACCTGAGTGGATTCCCAAACCTGAAAAGGACGAGGAGTGTAACAGTGATTGGGTGTTGAAAAACTGGGGGACGCGTTGGATTGCGAAGTTTGGTGCGACAGAGGAGGATTGGACTATTGTGTTAAAGGAGGTGGATGGTGGATTAGAGGTGTATTTTGAATCTGCCTGGGCGCCACCACTTCCCTTTTACAGATTCCTCAAACAAACGTTTCCAGATATTCGGATTGAATACGAATATCATGAATGGGGGATTGGATTTTGTGGATACGGGATTGGTGGAGAAGATCCTACCCATTATTCTTATCACGAAGATTTATCGGATTTGCCAAACATTCGTGCGGAACGCGAATGGAAGATTGATATTTGGAATCCTCATGAACAACTATCCAGCAATAATACAACTTAATACACATTTTTTGATAACATATTTTTATTTTTGTTGGCTTTTGTGGCATTTGAAGTAAGATTTATTTAAAACACGCGTTTTACTTTACGAAAGAATGAACGGTGCAACATTTGCTTTCAGATATTTTATGGTTGTAAGCACGGTTATAAACATGATATGGATGGGTCAGCATAAACGAGAAACATATGCTCAGTTCGATAGACTTCGTGACGAAATAAAATCAATCAAAAGGATGAAATAAAGAATCTCACCAACAAATAAACAAAGATGAACCCAGAAGAACTCACAAGAAACACCTGGTACGTTGTGTATTTGAAGGGAACGAAAAAAGTTATAGGGGAGATTGTGTTTACCTCCTACGACAAGGCGAAGGATAGTTTAACGGTGAGTCACGCAATCCCTTTGGCACTCAGAAAGATTTGTGGTGAGAGTGTGTTACAGGGTGCTTCTTTGTATGAGTATCGTTGTGTGGGTGATTTGAAGTATCCAAGAGGTCATATACCTGCTTCAAGTCCGTATTATTTGAGGAGTTGGGATGGGATTTGATTAAATAAAAATTGATTTTACACCCTTTTTCTTGTACATATCAAATAAAAATGGAAGCTGAACACGCACAGCCTTTTGTGAAGATTGATGATGGAAAGCTCAAACTAGTAGCTGATGTTTCTTTGCTTGCAACAAAGCCAAGAATCATTAGTATCCTTGGAAAAGCACGAATGGGAAAATCAACATTTCTTAATGCAATGGTAACACAAGTTGTAAAAGAAAATATGAGTCCTTTTAAAACACAAGATACACTTGAACATTGTACGAAAGGGATTGATTCTTACTTCCTCGAAAAAGAGAATATTCTCTTTCTCGATAGTCAAGGACTGGCACATCAAAACAGTAGCCACGATCCATCTCTTTTGCTCTTTATTTATCTTATTAGCGATGTTATCATTTTGAATGAGCGCATGATGCTGCAAAATGAAGCATTAAAGTTGCTAGAGCCAATCTGTACGTTCATGACATATGTGGATATCGATGAAGTCGTAAAACCAAAACTCTTCTTTCGTATTTCAGATGGAGATATGATCAAAGAGCCTGCTGAAAATATTGCAACAGTTATGCAACACTATCAAGATCAATATCAGTCTATTCGTGATTCGATTACTCACCTCTTTCAAGAAGATCTTCATCTTGTAAAAACAGATACTTTGGATAAACGAGCAAGATTAATGCTTTCTACAAATGATTATCAAAGCTTAATGAAAGAAAGTGGCTTAGGATTTGAACAAGCAATTACCCATATTCTAAAACATATTCCTTCAGAGGGAACATGTAAGGTAAAGTTAGAGGTGGTTATTCAACAGATTAATGATAACGAGAAGATTAAGATTGAGAAGCTTGATATTGTTTCTATGACTGCAAAATCAGAGATTCGTGATTGGTTAGATGAAAATGTTCCTTCGTCTGCTTTCGCACTCATTGATGTGGATGGAACACAAACATGTTTTGAGGAAAAGGTTGAACCACGCAAAGCTCTCAAGAAGAAAATTCTCACTGCTTTTACAAAGAAATGTAAGTCACTCCCATCAACACTTGTAGGTCCTTTTCGTCAAAAACTTGAAAGAGAGTTGGAAGAGCCAATTGTTAAGGCTTGTGAGAAATCAGAAGAGCTTGCTGCTGCACGTGTTGCCTCATATTATGCCAAGTGTATGGAGAAAAGAGAATTTATGTATACAGCTGACGTTGTAAGTTATACTTCGCAAAGGGAAAGCATTCGTAGTTCAGTGCTTGATCGTTTCATTCGATTTGAAAAAGCATGTGAAGATATTTATTTACCTGTAAAAACAAAGCACATTACATTTATTGAGTGTGTGTCAAAGGTGGTTGATGATGAACTAAGTCAAGTATGCTCTGGTGATTCAAAACGAAAATGTGAGATAAATGATGTTTTCGAAAAAAAGTTGGATGGTTTTGAAACTAGTCTGATTGAATGTATTCAAATAGCAACCCAAACGAAAAAAAACATTTGTGTAAATCATGAAAAAATCATACAATATTTGACAGACACATACTATGAGGATGTTAAAAAAGATTTGAATTGTGCGTTGGCTTTCAAGCGTAGATTTATCTGTCAAGATGGAAAAATGACGATTGAACGTGAAGATACCAATACGTCATTCAATCCTGAAACATATGATCTCACTCGTGATATGATTTGTGCTTTCAAGAAAACTCTTGATGGATTTACAAAAAATCAAAATGTTTTGAGTAAAGTGGTTTCCTGTAAAGAAACAGTCTTGTTTGGAAAATATATTCTTCCAGGTTCATTTGCAGCAAGAGTTCGCATGATAAATCCTGAGATTCAAATTGTAAATATATATAGAAGCACACCTCATGGTGGTGATTTGAAAGCAGTTTCAGATATTCTATTTGGAGAGAGAAATATTCATCCTCAAATGACAAAAGAAACGTATGAAGTTTATTGGCTACCTCTTCTTGAGAAAACAAAGGCACATCTTGTGCTAAAGGGGTATTGTAAAGAAGATACACCCATTGTTGAAGTATTTGATGCAAGAAAAGAAGTTCAAACATCACAAGGAGTTCAAATAGAAGGCTATATGAAAAGTTTGAGTGAAATCTTTCTCAATCGACTAAAAAAAGTTTACTGCCAAGCTGTAACAGAAGGATTCAGTATGCCAAGTCTATTGGAGGAAGAGTAAACTTATTTGACAATGGTTAAACCAGCGTGAGTCAAGAACTCCGTATTTTTTACTCCAGTTTCACGAACATCCAGATTTGTAAGGTTGGGTAAATCTTTGAGAGGAGTGATATCCAGAAGTTGTGAACAACCTTGGAAAGAAACAGAACGAAGATTTTTTAGGGAACGAATCCATGAGATATCTTTGAGTTGTGGGTTGTTTCCTCCTGGATTGTTTACAAGTTGATTGGTACTTGAATTAAGTCCACCAATACTACGTGTATTTAGAATAGATAGTGTTTGTAGATTCTTCAAAGAAGAAAGAGTGTTATAATGGGTTACATTTACACCACCTGAAATTGTCAATGTGGTACAGTTTTTTAGATATTTTAAGTTTGATATATTTGTCAAATCATCAAAGACATATGTGTTTGGAGAATTTTCTAATGTAATAGACTGTGGATATCCTCCATGCGGTGATTGAGTTGTGAATATATTTGATACATTTACTTTTTGATATTGGTTGCCATGAGGATGTAACTTTGCTTTTCTTCCAGGAAAGGAAGAAGAATAAAGATAACCTTGACCAGCTTCAAACATTTCTGTTCCATCTTTCACAAGAGTTATTGACGTAGAATCAAGTGGAATCACAAAAGGACATCCAGGAAGTGTAATAACATCACCACATCTGTCCTCTAACTCCTTCACCTTAATAGCAAGTTCTGATGATGCTTTCATGGCAACTTCAAACGCGTGACATTTTCCTTCCATGAAGGCTGTAAGTTCTTTGAGTTTACGTTGAAGAGCATCCACATCACCACCAGCCTTTTCACGCCGAATTGCCTTCAAGTCAAAAGAGAAGGTAATGGGTTTGAGCAAAAGGGGGGCTTTGTATACAAGTTCAAATGTAAGATTGGATTTATCAACAGAAAGTTTTTGAATAGAACATGGCGAATCGCATTCACTCTTCAAAGCATCTGTAAGTACTTTTTGTACAAATCCAATCCCACCAAAAGGAATATAATCAGCAAAGTCACGTTCAAAACAAATTGTTTCAAAGACTTGTAGTGTATCTTTGTGTTCAAACCTGAGAATGAAATCAACAGGATTGATAACAAGCAGAACATTATATGTACCGAAAGTAAACTCCATTTTCTTTTTTACAAAAACAAATATAAAAACATAATATCAATTTTTATTTTTCTACCGTTTAGTGCACTTTTCAAGAGCACTTGACAAAATAAGTATTTTTAAGTTTTAAGACTTTAAAATTGACAAACACTTTTTTTCACAAATCCAGCACAAACAAATGGCAACTATTACAAGTCTATTTACTCTCCATGATGGAACAACAATGCGAACAATGAATGTCAAAGAGCTGATTCACATTCCCATTTGGAAAGGCAATCGTATTATTGACTCAGAGCACTGTGCGAAGTTGAAAAAAGCTATTGGACAAGATGTAAAAAAGTTAGATTTTGGATATCGTATTGCTATTTTCAACGAAGAAGATGCGAGTGGCAAACTGATTCCGCAAAAAGCCATTATTGACGGTCAGCATCGTGTGAAGGTGTTACAGGATTGGTTTACAGAAAATATGTTTACAGAAGATTTTCTGGTGGTCGTTATGGAACGCTACTTTAGTTCTGAAGGTGAAGTCGCGGAGCATTTTGAACAAATCAACAACGCAAAACCGATTCAGTTCATGGAACCTGAAATGATTGTCAATCAATACATTCGCATTCTCGAATCCACCTTTAACAAAAACCCAAAAGAGTTAATGATTCGTCCCAAAACAACCCGTCGTCCTTACTTATCCGCTGACACTTTGCGTGAAGTCCTAATGAAATATCAATCCAAACTCACTTTGAATAAAGCAAAACAAGAAGAGTTCATTACAAGAGTCAAAGAGTGGAATAGTAAGCAAGTTGAAATATACAGTAACGATTTAACGGAACTGTATAGTTCAAATGTAAGTGAACTCCATAAAAAAGCAGCCAAAGTAGGGTTCATGTTGGCTGTTGATCCTAAATTAAAATGGATTGGGGAATGTTTGTAAAAAATGATATTAAATACAAGGTTCTACTTTTTTATAGAACATATGTCTATTCCAGAAGCACCCAAAACCTTTGAAGAACGTTTAGAATCTTTTCAAACTTCGTATATTACATTTTTAAAGGAACAGTTTACAGCGAATTTCAAAACGATTCATTTGTGGCGTGGCATAGGTCAAGCACAAAATTCTTGTGTCAAAAAAGTACAACAACTTGCCAATAAAGAATTCCGTGGTATGTTAACCCACGAATCTCTTTGCCATCTTGATATTGCGTTGGTGGTCCATTTGTTTGTTGCGGTACGTGCCTTTGAATCTACAAAAAAAGACCATACCTTGGAAGAGTTACTCACCTTTCTTGAAACATTTGTCAAAGAGAGTTGTGAAGAAATGCCTGGTTGGAACTGGATTCTCACCAGAAAAGATGAATCCCTTTTACAGGAGTATCGTGATTACGATTTTGAAGAAGATGAACCTGCCACAGGAAAATTTGGATTTCCTTCTTGGATCAAAGTGTGTGTCGGCGATGACTGTGATTGCTGTTCTGAAGAATCTGATTCAGAAGATGAAAATGAAAATGATCCTGTTTGTATGTTATGTAAGAAACATGATCCAACAGTAAAAACAATCTGCTGTGATTGTTCTGTGGAATGGTGTCAAAGTTGTGTGGATGAAAATGAGTTATGTAAATGTTACGGGGAGTGTGATTCATGTGGTAAACAAGTCAATCGTGGCGAACATGGTTGGCCTTGTAGTGATTGTAAAAAATGGTTTTGTGATAGTTGTCGTGAGCAAAAGGGGTGTGAGGAATGTAAATAAAATTGACACCAACCTTTTTCACAAACTTGAAGTAACAAAAATGTCAAACACAATCTACACACTTCAACTCGAAGAAAACAAATACTATGTTGGAAAAACAACAAAGACGGTTCAAGAATGTTTCGAACAACATTTGAACGGAAAAGCTGGTATCTGGACACAGCGTTACAAACCAATCAGACTCATAAAAACCATACAATCATCAAATCTGTTTCACGATGATTTTCTAGTCAAACGGTTAATGTTAATGTTTGGTATTGATAATGTAAGAGGAGGTTCCTATTGTCAGGAGCATTTGAATGAGTTTCAATATTCATGTCTACAAAGAGAATTTTGTCATTATTTTGAATCTGAGATTGAATCAGAATCAGAATCAGAAGATCCCACTTTGGTTGATCATTCTTTTGATGATGATTAAAAAAAAAAAAACAAAAATGTATCTAACGATACATTTTTGCGATTTGTTTGTCTGAGTGATAGTTATATTTTCCTTTGTGATCTACCCACCATTGTTCAGGTAGACAGGTATTGAAGCATTTTGTACACCCTTTTTGATGATATTCATTACAAGAATCTGGAACAAAGGCGCGAAGAAAGTCTGGGCGTTCTTTGTAGCGTAAGTATTTTCCAGAACCAAAACTTCCTTTACTACGCGGTCCATTGACATATCGTATGGTTTCTAACCATATTTCAATGTCTTCCACCATTTTTTGATTGCGTTCGGCCTTTGTGTAAAAGATGTGTAAGTAAAAGATGTAGAAAAGGTGGATTGGATTCCACCAAAAGAAGGATAAATAGGTAAACGTTGCGTTCATTTTTTCGTTACTTGAACATATTTATTTCTTTTTTTCAATTTTATAAAAACTTAAACACAAACTATTTTCTCTTTTAAGAGTATAAAATGACTTCTCAAATGCGCTCATTTGCTGTTCCAAAGGAAGGAATCACTCGTTTTTTAAAAGCACAAAGTCCAACTTATACGCAAAGTGGTCTTGATATTTTATTTCCATTTAGCTACAGCAACGGAACATTAGATATTTTGTATTCAGGAAACTCTTTTAAAACAATTATGGTTGATATTTCTGGTATAGCACCAGTTGATGAAACAGAAACTGCTTATCGCATCATAAGTGGACCTAAACTTGTTACTGAAATTGGTGAAAACTTCAAGGACTATATTCGTTCTTGGCGCGCAGCAACGATTGATTCCGGTTCAGCAATTGAACTCATGCAACCTGCTCAAGTTCTTCGTGTTCAGGAAGGCGAGTACGCAAATGTTGACGCAGATAGTGCTTATTCCTATAAAATAACAACAAAAAAACCTTCCAGTGATAACTATATCACTGGAACAGATCTCAATAAATACCGCACAACATATATCTTCAAAACCCCTCTTACATTTACAATCGTTGAAAGTGGTGTTAAAAAGTATGTGACTTTTAATACAATCATGGATCAAGAATAAATAAAATTATTTTTGTTAAATGCTTTTGTTGATTTAAACTTGTAAACCAACAAAAACACAAATGGAACCCGTTGCAACCGCAGAAGAGTTACGTGCCGCCGCTGAGTTTCACAAAGCCAAAAAAGAAGACAAATCCAAAGAAGAACTGTTACAAGAGTGGATAGATAAGTTTGAAAAACAAGCCGATAAAGTGTTAAAGGAGGCTGTGCGTGAAGGGTTGTTTTGTTGTTCTTTACGTCTTCCTTTCCAACCTGATGTGAAAAATATCATGGAGTGGAACACAACAACGAAAATCCAAGGAAAGGATTTGCGTTCTTGGGTAAAGAGCCGTTTACCAGGCTGTGAAGTGGAATATCTTAATGAATCGATGCCAAATGTAAAAGGGGGTTATTTTACGTTGGAGATTTCGTGGGATTAGATTCCCTCAGGTCCATCAAACATATGTAAGATAAGATACACCATGTAATACACTTCTTCTTTTGAAACACCTTCAAGTGTTTTAGTATGCTGTTCTGTGGTATTTCCCAAAATCCAAACACCCTTTTGAATCTCTATTCCTAAAAATGTTGCCAAAACAACATCTTCAGTGATGGAAAATGTAAGATTTTTGATGTGAACTGTTGAGTATTTGTTTTTAAAAACATCACGTAAATACTCATAATCAATACTTTGAATGTTTGGAATCAAAAATTCATATTTGCCAAAATACAAAGAATAGATGTTATTGCGACGAATGCCAATCTGTGCTGTATCCGTGCGATCCATTGTTTGTACTTTTATCATTTGTCTTTAAGGTTTAGTGACGACGGCTTCCTTTTTTACCTTTGCCTCTACGCGTTTTGCGGCGTTTACCACCGATACTCACCGCTCCATATTTGGCAACGGATCTGTAGTTTCCTCTTTTTTCCAAACCACTAATGTTATTTGGATTATACTTCTTGGTTTTTTTGTTTGGAATGTAAGTTTTCGCTGGTTTTCCTTTTTTTACTGGCGCAGGATGGCGGAAATAACCAAGTTCGTTAAGTCTTTGAAGTGCCGCGTTATAGTTTGGCATAAATTCAAGGTAGTCAAATAACTCTTCAACGTCTTCCTGTGCGATTAACTGATCAAATGTGACAACTGCACCATGTCGTGTTACTTCATATGTTCCAAGAATGTTTCCTTGTGCAATGTCATTCAAAAAATTTTCTTGTGCATTATTCACACGAATTGTTACTTCATCAAATGGAACGCGTTGAAACATATTTCCTTCTTGTGCTGGTCCAACCATATCATGTAAACGTGTGTCTGCCAAAAACTGACGTCCTTGTGCGGAACTAAAATCAAATGTTACTGCGTCTTTGCCATTTTGTGCAAGTGCATTTTCAACCGCAAGGATTGCTGCTGCATTTCCCGCATTTCCATTTCCATTTCCAGCATTTCCATTCGCTGCCATTCTACTATTACTGCCGGAAACTATGCGTTTGAAAAGACATGTTCAAAAGGGGCAAAATTTGGTCCAGGAATAATAGCAAAGACAACTTGTTTTACAACTCCATCATATTCTTGAAGTACTTCTTTGAAGAGTTGCGCGACATGTTCAGGTGGATTGCGAAACGCACCACAACCCCACGCAGAAAGCACCAACGAGTCATTGCCATTTTTTGAAGCCATGTAAAAGAGCATTTTGATTTTCTTTTTCATGGTTTGCGCATGTTCTTCGTGCTTGTAACGGGTTCTATTTTGTGAAAGAGGAGGATTTTGAAGCGCAGGCGCTGCTACGCAATCAATATACGTTGGTTTTTCCATCCATTTGTATCCTTGGTCAATACCATGTCTTGAAAATTCAACTTTGGAGGAAAGGATTGTTGTTAATGTTTTGAGTGGATAGTATTTTTGGTGAAGACTTTTGAAGTAGTTACTTCGACGAAACAACTCTTCTTCTTGTGCTCGTGAACCACCTTCCACACACCCACCTGCAATAAACCAATCGGCCATATTGAGTAAAAGGGGGTTGAAGTGATTATTCTTCAACTGTACAGCGGCTTCAACACAATCCCCTCTTACAAGTGAAACATAAGTGGTTGGAAATCGTTTGGGTAAACTTTGAAGTACACTGTCTTCAATATCATGAATCACTTCACTTTCAAGTTCTGGAAAGGAACTATAATGGTTTTTTGTTTCTTTCCACACATAAATACGGTCCACAATACTTTGTGAAGTTTCTCCAGCATGAATATTATCCAATGACATGTATATTAAATTTGAATCTTCAGTTGTTTATATCTAAACGCAGAGCAAACTATTTGGTATTATGGAACTCTTTGGATTTGTTGAAAACAACGATGAAGTTGTCGATGTAACTCCTGTACAACAACCAGAACCTATTCATAACTTGATGGAAAACCCTTGGTATTCCACGGACACTTATGTCAAAAAAGCCATTCGTAACCTCTTAGCAGAACATGGTATTTTGCGGGTACATACTTTGTTTCGTGAAGTGTTAGAGGAGGATTATCGGGTCTTGCGCAACTTGGTGGGTGGTGTGAACGAAGTTCATATCAAAGAAGAAAAGGTTGTTCAAGCACCTATTGAAGTAGTTCCCAAAGTGGAAAAAGCCAAACCTATTGCAAAAGCCAAACCTACTCCCAAAGTCAAAGAAGATAAACAAAAAGTCAAGAAAGAAAAGGTAAAAAAGGTAGTCGTGGAAGAAAAAAAGGAAGAAGTCATGGAAGAAGACTTCATTGACAGCCTTGTTCCAAAAAAAATCACGAATCAGACTCAAGTCTTTGTGACAAAACTCAAAGAAGGTGAAGATGTGGACAATGTTCCTGCGAATCTCACAACCAAAGAGTTGCGTGAATGGCAAAAACAGGAAGAAGAGAAAAAGCAAAAGGAGTTGGTGTCACAGGGGATTGATCCAAACAGTTTGATGACAGTGGAGAATCTCAAACGCTGGGTGGAAGACGAAAAGAAATCCTATTCATACATCGCGAGACGATTGGTGGGTCTTCCTGAAGCCCATGTGGCGACTGAGGCAAAGAAACATGGGCTTGTGAGTGAAGTCGCAAAACGCCGTATGGCGATTCTTGCGGCACGAAAAAAATAAAAATTGATTTTATTGACTTGAGTAGATTTAGCAACAACCAGTAAGAATGAGTTCCACGATTGAGATTTTATTTAACGCAAATGATTCAAAGAATCCTCGTAACAATGATTCCATTTTAATCACACAGCACACCAAAAACTGTAATCATGAGTTCAGAGTTGTATTCAAGGAACCTGATAGAATCTATGAATCATTTCTTTCTGTAAAAGAGGTTGTAAGCTTTTGTTACAACCTCTTTTACGCACTGTCCATGGACGACAGGGCATCCTATAAGGCATTCACCTTATATGTTCCAAGCTACCCAGGAATACTTATCCTTTTAGAAAATCTCAATGAAGATAAAATAAACAAAATGTGTCAAATGATTGGTATGTGTTGTGATAACTGGCCTTCTTGTAAAAAAATGGAGCCTGTTGTAAATAAAGACAAATAAGCGTGTTGGTGCTTTTTTTGTCTTGCTATTTTTTTCCTGCGACTGATAAAATCAGTCTCAGAAAAAATTGTCACTTGCCATTTTTTTCCTGCGACTGATAAAATCAGTCTCGGAAAAAAATTGATTTTTATCCGAGTGCCGAGTCAGGCAATCAACAAGCGATGGACGTGATACAAATGGAGGCCAGCGCTTTGGCAGTCGAGGGTGTCCCCTCAACACAAAACATTCCTAACCTCATTTCATCCTTTCTGGATGATCCACGCACCACCAAACTACATAGCGTTCATGCGACGAGCGTCCACCTGGCGGTTCTGGTGCGCCGTGGAAAGGTGGTCGCAACGGCCTTTAATCGTGTAGGAACGCGAAGCCGTGGCTGTGGCTTCAATAATATGACCATTCACGCAGAGGTGAACGTAATAAAGAGTCTAGGTGACAAC
>JACCDW011560962.1_pt1 | contig 28643 bp, 16 predicted proteins | sample 7449781 | NCBI WGS metagenome assembly JACCDW01 (sample SAMN15323449, study PRJNA562643) | freshwater metagenome | isolation source: river surface water | place: USA:Blue River Watershed | collected 2017-08-18
TATGATTGTGGTAAAGGTTCAGCACAAAAAGCAATCAATATGGAACAATTTCTGGGATTACAAATACCAGTAACAACAATTGAACATCAAACAAGGGCTATTAAAATCTATAAGGAAAAGGAAGCTTACTTGAATGAACTTCAAACCAAAATAGAAAAAGAAAAGGATTATATTGAAGAGCTCAAGAAACTTGGAAAAGATGTAATAGCATCCTATTGTTCATAAAAATAAAGTATTATATCATTCTATTTACATATAGTCTTTTTTATTTCCTCCATAGAATGTCCAAAAGGGCTGATTAGGAATTTTGTTATCATAGTTATGTAAGTACTCTATTTTGTCATCTTCATCATCAATATCATTAAACTCGTCGTCATCAAGTAAATCCTCATAAGCTTGTTTCAAAGCAATTATGCAGTCTTGTTTTGTATAGAATGGATTTGTAGTATATGTATCTTCCCATTTGAATTCAGGGAACTTAATGAAAAGATATTCTGGAAGTTCTATATCAGGACGTTCGATTTTCATCTTTGTCCAAAAAGCATTGTAATCATATATGTTATGAATATCATTGTGTTTTAATAATTTTGTGAATGCCTTTTGTGTTATTGACACTTTGAACCATTCAAGCATTGATGAATATACTTCATTGTTTCTATTGTATTCATAGTTCTTCTCATGTTCTTGTTTATTCTCATGTTCAGTGTCATCATCTTTTATGAAAACAATCTTTGAAAATTCAATATTGACTTCATTCACAAGGTATTTTAGGACTTCCTTTATTCTTTCATATTTACTGAATGATTCTTCTTTTACAAAAACAGGAAGCAAGACATCTAATGATTTGTTTTTATTCTTACCTTGTTCACCTAAGCCATCAGAACGTGTTCCACGTCCAACAGATTGAATGATATCTTTTGCTGACATCTTGTAATCACTAAAACATATAAAGTCAATTTTATCAAAATCATATCCCATACTGTATTGTGCAACAACATACGCAATTGAGTTTGGTGTATTTTCAAACTCACATAATGAGGTATGGAGATCTCTATCTTCTTTCACCTCAATTTTATCAAGTGGAATACCAAAATCACTTACTAAAAGGAAAGGAACGATCTTTGTTTTTCCTGACTTATATTTACAATAATGATGATAAAACATTTTAAAGGCATTACGTTGGCTAAAATGAAAACTAAACCCAAAATGCTTACCATTTCTGGTAAAATGTCTGAGCATATAAGATACAACATTAACATCATCCTTTTCTTCACTATAAACATATGGTTGTATTGTACATAGCCAGTTCTCGGCTATCAACTCACAAACCTTGATAGGTTTATATAACTCTCCAAATATACGCTTGTTATCATGTATAATATCTCTATTAGGAGAAGCTGAAGTAAACAGTCTATATTTCATATGAACATCATCATTGAGGAATTTATATCTAGGGTCGTTTGTATCTGCATTAATCCAGTCCTCAAGTGCCCAATGAGCCTCGTCAAACCAAATAAACAAATTACGAATGTCATGTTTGGTAATTATCTCCCAAAGATGTTCAACAGATTGAACACATGATACAATAATTTTTTTTCCAGATGACTTAAGCATTTTTGAAAGCTTCTTACGATCTCTTGAAAAGTCAATCACATGACTTTGTCCTCCAAGTATATTTGTATATTTGCTATTAACATTCTGTGAATTAACAATTTTACGAGGTGATAATATCAGAATAATCTCGCTTTCAACATTCTTAATAACATTATACGCTATATAACTTTTACCACCACCTGTAGCAAGTTCAATGTATGCTCTACTTTCCACTGAGAGTTTATATGTTACATATTGTACTGCTTCTTTCTGATATTCACGAAGATGCCAGTCTTGTGAAATTTTAACACTATCAACATTAGAGCTATTGTTTTCATTTATTTTCTCCTGAACTTTTGCATTATCTTGAAAACCTAATTTTTCTTGTATAGAAACAGAAACTCTCTTAGGAGAAATCATAGTGTTTTGCATTTGTTTTTCTATTTCATCAATTGATACTTCTTCAAGTTCGTATTCATTATCAATAAGAATTCTCGCAATTTCATCTGGATTTCCAGTGAAAAACTCTGTCCCTCCACCATTATGATAAGGTTTAATATCATATTTGAAGTAAGGTATTGAAATAATATTTGTAATAATCTTATCATGATATTCATTGTCTTGAAATATTTCAGGCACTGATATAATTTTCCAAAGTCTTACATAATAGAACTTATCAGGTGAATATGTGCTTGCTGTTTGTAGTCTTTTGAATGGATCATATGTTGCACCATATTTCATATATTTACCTCTATAAATGTAATTATCCAAAACATAGATGTATTGTGCCATTTTGAAATTCTATATCACAAAGATAAAATTATTAATATAAATCAATTTTTACGATAACAAATATTCAAAACTTTGACAATACTCAGTTCTATAATGTAAAATTATCAAAATATGTGCCATTGTCAAAAGGTTCTAAATTATTGAAGAATGTATCAATACTCTTCTCTGTAGTTATATCTGTCTTCACTTGTGTTTTTGCTACATTTTCTATCTTCTTCTCATCAATTGCCATCATTTTCTTCCCTGCCTTTTCTTCGATTTTCTCGGTTTTCTCAAGTTCCTTAATTTCAGTCTTTGTTGGTAAAATACTTTCTTTTGCTTGAGCTTTTGCCTTCACAAAATCAGTGGTGTCTTGTGTCTTTACTACAGATTTCATACCAATAATCTTTCTATTCAAGAAATACTCAAGTAAAATAAATGCCATTACAATAATTATAACCCATTGTAATATATCCCATATTAACTTACCCATTATACTAATTGCATATCCAAGATTTGAAGAAGTAAATGTTTCATTATCTAATGTAAATTGAATAAATGTAAGTCTTACAAGAAACATTATTATTGGAGTTATAATATCATTAAGCAGTTTCTCAATAACTTCTTTCGTCGCAACACCAATACAAAAACCTGTTGCAGCCACCAAGATTTCATTACTATAAGCCCACTCTTGAAAATCACGATAGAACTTCTTGAAAGTTCCAAAGAATTTATTGTTTTTGTTTTCTTCAGTCATCTTTATTATATATAGTATAATAATCAATAATAAAAAATAAAGTGTTAAAACTTGAGTATCTGTAATTGTTCTGGTGTAAACTCATATCTATCCAGACGAGCAATTAATGATTTGTTAGTGCCATCCGTGGCTAAACCCAAACTTTCACAAACTCCTTGCAGAACTTCCTTCTTTTTCTTGAAGATCAAAGACGTATCTTTAATTGCGAAAAGAGCACCTGTTGTAATACAATACCACTTCCATAACCGAATACGATGCACTCCATAATAAACCTCTTGTCCAGGTCCATGTTTTCCTCCTTCATGATAAGGATATTCATTAATTGTTTGTGCATCCATTGCAGTCTACTATCTATTAGCAGTAAACTAATTATACTTAAATGATTTCAATTTATAACATATCAACTAATTTAAGTAATGGTGGACTAACTTCGTGTTTTCGCATTATAATCTTTGGTGTTTTTGATGTTTGGTTAGCTACTGCTATTTGATATACATCATGATGATTAAATCTGTCATACGAACTACACATTACTATATAACGATTGTATTTACTTTGATATTTGTCAGGATACATTGCAATTCCTTGCTCATTATCTTTGGTTTTTCTACCAACTACTATAACCCTTACTTGAGCTATTTTTACAAGTATCATCAATTCAAATTCAGATGGATAATAGTTCATGCTTTCAACCACAGACATTACATTGTCTAAAGTACGAGCCTTCATTTTCATTAACTTGGCGTTGTTTATGAAACTTGGATTATCATATAGTTCTTCTAAAGCATTTTCTTTAAAACCTTGAATTATATAGCGTTGGACATATAGTTTCAATGTATCAACATCTGTAATATAAGTCATTCCTTTAGCTTTACATATGCCTAAAAATATTTCATATAATGTATTTTGTGTATATGGTGTGTTGTTATCATACTGAATTAGATTATAGTTTGGTAGTATTTTTCTAAATTTATATGGAACATCTTCATATACTGTGTATTGATTATAAAATTTCTTGAAAGCATCTAATTCATCTCTATTATAACCTTCAAAAATATAATCTCTTACATATCTATCAATTCTATCCATCAACGAAGAATATGGATTTTGAACAAACTTAATTTTTTCTGCCAATTTTCCTTCAATGACATCTCTTTGATCAAATACAATTTCATTTACTTCTTTCTTGAATTTCTTTTTAACACCAAACATCTGTTTCAATATAACATCATGAGTGCTTCTTGTATTATTAGATAAAATCTCTTCAACGTAATTACCTGTAAACACATTTATGTTAATATCTTTTGTAATCCTTTCCACAAAATTTGTCTTAGTCAATATTCTGTGGACTAACTCCATCAGTTTCTTTCTTCTGTAAGCTTTTGGAAATGGATTATCTCTATCTAGAATGAAATCAACTTCTTGTTTTATTTTCTCGTTTTGTGCAATAAACTTTTGAACACTTTGAATAAATTCATTGTAAATTTGTTTCTTTTCTTGATCTTTTGATATTCTTTTCTTTCTTTCATCTTCCTTTTCATACTCAATAAAGATATTCAAATCATCTTCTAATAAATCACTTACATACTTATAGTCTTTCTTTTCATTATAATTAATTGGAACAAAATAAGATTTATTTAATACTATACCAACAATTCTGTCACTACCGTCATCAGCATATAAAACTTGAGATAATCTGTAAAAGTCATCACCTGTTCGTTTATATATTTTCTTGAAGACTTCTTCTAAATCATTTGCATCCAATGCACATTTATACATTGGCAATTCATCATAATAAATAAACTCAGTTTGTTTCAAATCATAAATGTCTACTTTATGTTTCAAAGGAACAAACAGATTTATACCTGAAATCAAAAAGCCACATATTCGAAAAGAATAATCAATAACGTATCTTCTTATCTTTCTTCCTGTGATTGTTCCTAAATAGATTTCAATATCTAATGCAGTATTTTCACTTGCATCTGTTGAACAGTTTTGCAAATAGAAACCAAGAAGTTTTTTTATTGGTTCAGGAGCAGTTTTTAAATAAAATTTAGTTGTTGGTATAATATCTCCACGATGTATCTTGACATGACATAATGGTTCGTAATAATTGTTTTGTTTGAATATGAATACAAAAGGATCTACAGTATCAAATACTTTCTTTGCATTTCTATTAAACGGACATAACATATATGTTTTGTTTTCAGTTGGTTCATGTTCAATAATAACAATATTATAATGTTGAATATTCAGCCATGAGTTTTCTGTTTGTACATAGTCTATCAATAAGTTATGATTTTTTTCAATGGACATTTCATTGATGTATTTAATAAAGTGGATATATGCGTTATAAATAAGGAATTCACGAAGAATATGTTTGTGTCTTGTAAACTGTGATGTTGAAAATTTTATTTGATTTATGGGAACTGTTTTCAACTCTTCAACAATATATTTTAATTTATATGATTTCACATAACTCTTCTGTTCTGTATGTGTAATCCAGTGAACAAATTCTCTGAAGTATGTTGGAATATAAATATCATAATCACGATTTATGAACAATTTTAAGATTTTACCATTTTCTAAACTGATAAACTGTTCAATTGATATATTGGCATTGAAATTGTCGATAAAACTTGAAACACTATTTATGTTAGGATTATCTAACAATGTAATTAAGGCACTCAAGAAAGATTGAGATTTCTGGTTAATTCCTTTTCGAAGAATACAGTTTGTCTTATCATTCATTAGTCCTTTCCCATCGAAACCATTACCACAAACAACATTTCCCATTAAATCATTGATTTCTTTTGGTAATAAACCATAACGATTTGACTCCAAAGGAACAAATATTTCTCCTTTGATATATTTTTCATTTCCAAATACTTCTAATTCTTCTTCTTCGGGTGCTTCATTGCTCCATTGATTTTTACAAGTATTTTCTTTCTGTTTGTTTTTATTTCCTTCTTTTGCTTCCTTTTTGAAGCAACATGGTAAACAGTATTTCTTAGGATGTGTCTTGAAAGCATCAAGGAAACCTGGAAAATGTTCACGAGTTTGTCCCTTCTCACCTTTTCCCCAATAATGGTTTGTTAACAATATTGGTTTTTCTTCTATATCAGGATATGGACATTGTTCATTATATTTTTCCTTGAAATCTTTATATTTGAGAGCGACTTTACTTTTTGGACACCATACCTGTGGACAAAGATAAAAGTTCTTTTCTTGTAATTCAGGTGTGCTTCCAGTTTTAACAAACTTAATGTCTGAATGGAATTGTTTGATTTTCTCTAATTCATCTTTATTTACTACAACAGGTTGTCTACGATCATTCCATTGACATACTGTGGAATATCTTTTTTCTAATTTTTGTCCTTTTGGAACTTTGTAATCAATCAATTCTCTATCTGCACTTTTCAACATATTCATAAAATAGCTTTTCATGATTGTATCTTCATCTTTTGGTTTTTTATCATCTTCTTCATCATCGTCATTAACATTGACATTATTAGACTTCTTTGTATTTTGCACTTGCTGTTGTGTTTCTTTCAAGAACTCCATCTCTAATGCTTTTAGTTCTTCATCATCCTCAAATAGGTCTAACTCAAAATCATCAAAATCTGCAAAATCATTCAATTCTAAATCTAAATTATCTATTTCATCATCATTGCTATTCTTTTTCTTAGCAACATGTTGGATGTTTGAATTAACATTTAATAGGTCTTTTTGACCATATACCAAACTATCAACTTTATTAACTCCCAAATTATTCTTATCTATTACCTTCTCATTTGACATATCAATTAAGATACATAAAAGGTCAATAATCCTTTTTTGAATATCAGTGCTTTTTGCACCTTCTATATTGAAGTTCAAATCAATTGATGATGTTAACCGTATTTTAATGTTTACAAAATTGTCACTTCTTGGTTTGATAAATACTTTGTCTCCTAATTTCAACACTTCTATCTCATTTTGTGATAACCATTTTTCATATTCTTTTTCTGCATCATCATTTGATATTACAAATTCATTTGTAATTCTTCTTATCATTTCACTTTTATCTTTTACAAAATGATTTGTAATGAACACTTGAATAACTTCATAATTTAGATAATTTTCAACTTTCTTGTATTGCAGATGTAAAATATTCTTGTTAGGATTTCTTATAATGTTGAAATATGAATATAATCTGTTTTGCAATACAGAATTAAAGTTATTATAGTTTATAGTTACTTTATCGCTTTTGATGTTATTGGTTGTTAACCATTTAATTACTTTGGTATTTCCATTATGAGTGATACTACTTGTAAAATCACGGTCAATCAAAGACACATCACATTGTGGATAAGTCTTTCTCACTTTCATTATAATCTCATCAATAACTTTAATGAAACTTAAGATGTCTTTGTCAGTTTCTCGCATCATGCTTCCAAAAGTAAACTTCACATCATATGAAAGTGTATCTGTAATTAACAAAGAACAGTACACACCTTTTTTATAATGTATTTTTAGTATAATATATGTAGCTTCCTTTGTCTTTCCTGTGCTTTGAATAATTTTAGTTTCTGTCCATTTACCTAACAAATCGTTCTTCAGTGGAACCATTGATTCTTTATTCACTTTGTAAAAAGTATTGTTAATGGCTTTATATTTTATAAAAGGAATATCATTAGATGTTGTAAGAGCTTCAAATAAAACTTCTAAATCTTGTGGTTCATTGAAGTTTAATTCATTTGTTCTAATATGTAAAAAGTTTGTATATGATGAAGAGTTATATCCTTCAGTCTTTTTGTAATTGTGAACTTTATTCTCTGTCTTTTCAATCTCTTCAACAAATTTATTGATAGAATTATCCTTGGTTGGTTTTTGTGAACTAAATGGAAAGTACTTGCTGATTTGTTTAGAAGGTAAAATGTTTTTTTGCATTGAATGTAATGTCATCATGTTAATGACACCATCATTGATAAACTCTATTCCAAAACTTTCTAACAACAATGCATCATATGATCCTACAGATAGTTTATCAATGTTTTCAAATTTAGTTTCATTAGTTATTAAAGGATTATAATTGACATACTCATAAAATATATCATTTGTATATTTGAAAAATAAAGGTTCAGTATGAGAACCTTCTTGAATATCATTAATATAGTTCCTTGCTTGATGTTTATCAATGAATGCTGTTGAATTTTTGATTGGTAATTGAACTCCAAAATAGTTATTAACACAATTAGAGAAATAATCGAAAGATATTCTTTTTTCCAACTTGAAGCAATTTGATATAAATGATTGTATTATTGCAGTATTTGTTTGAAACTCTTTATTAATCCATAAATATATATCATCATGACTATTTAGTGAAGTATATTTTTGAAGATGATAATAAAGTTTTCTTTTCAACCAATTAATATTGTCATCCAAGTTTATTAGCGTTTCAATGTAATAAACCTTACTTTTGTTAAAATCTCTAAATGATAAAACTGTTTCATATCTTCTTCCAAAATGTCTTTGTAAAGCATCTTTGTCTTGTCTTGACAGATGTTGAACTGATTGTTTGTTTTCAATAGATGACAAAATATCACTAATATATTTCCCATGACTATTGCCAATAAAAATATACAGATTATGCTTATCTTTATCTATCCAATCTCTAATCTTGAAGAATGTAGAACCCTTCATTATTTATTATATATCAGTTATTATAATTTTTAGTTAGAATTTCCTATTATAAGGAAGTTAAATTATACTACTTGACACTGTTATTCCACAATATGGTTGAGGACTTTCTTTGTAATTTACTTTTGTATATAATCCTGCTTCAACTGCTTCTTTGATGATAAACTTAAAGTTTTTCCAGAACTCTTTGTTATGTCCAACAGTCTTACTTGCATAATGTCCTGCTTCATGAAATATAACATATCTCAAAAGATTACGATCTGTAATAAGTTTCTTGCTTTTATTCTTTTGACGAATACATAAAACAAGTTTTTGTCCTTTATTAACAGTATAACTCGTGTAGCCACTATAAGGACTTCCTTCTGATATATTATTTGGGTCATAGTTCTTTTTGAGACGTTTTATAGCAGGGTTGTCGGGATGTTTCTTTACTAAATAATCAATTAATTGTAACATATCTTGGTTTAATAAAGCTAGTGTATCTGCTGCTTTCTGTTTATCTGGTAGACTTAATACAAGATATTTTTTATTGTCTATCTTTGATTCAACATATTCTACTTCTGCATAATTCTTTTTAATATAAACTAAAGCAAGTGCTAACAAAATCAAGATTACAAAAATGTCAAAAAAGGACATTTGGTTTAATATTCAAGTATATAAAATTTGACATCAGTATATAATATTTAAAGTTATGTGTTATAATTGATTTATTAGAAACTTTACTATCTTTAATCATAAGCATAATGGTCTTTCCAAGAGAAACCTCAATTGATACCAAAGAATATGATAGTATCATCTTTCAAATTGTAAGTTGGTATACTTGTGATTTTGAATATTCAACTGATGATTCTACTGATAGTAGTGAAGATGATAGTAAAAATGCATATTATAATAATACAGATCAGGACAAGTATTTAGCCAAAGTTTTTGGTGTTACTGAAGATGGTTCATCTGTCAGTTGTAATATCCTAAACTTTACACCATACTTTTATATAAAAGTTAATCACAAAATTGATAAAATTGGTGTTGAAAAGTTTAGAGAGTACATGGTTTCAAAACTTCCATCGCAACTCCGTAAGACATTAACTGGAGTGAAATTGATGAAAAGGAAGGACTTTTGGGGTTTTGCAAATAATGAGAAATTCAATTTCATTCGTTTTGTTTTCAAAAGTTTGAAAGGTTTTCGTGCAGGTATAAGAGTTATGAGTAAACCTATTTATATCATTGGGATGCATAACAAGTCTACAAGGTATCAGTTGTATGAAAGCAATATTGATCCTTTCTTGCGTCTTGTGCATCATCGTGATATTGAACCAGCTGGATGGGTTTCAGTTTCTGAGTTTGATGAAAATAAACACATTTTACCGACTAAATGTCAGATAGATATTAGTGTTGATTGGAGAAATATCACAAAAGTAAACATTGAAAAGATTGCACCAATGACTGTCGCTTCTTTTGATATTGAGTGTGTTAGCAGTCATGGAGATTTCCCAGTTGCTCGTAAAGATTATAAAAAGGTTGCCTATGAGTTCTTTCAATTATATGAAAGCAAAAAGGAAACTGTAGATGAACTGAAAGATTATTTATATGTTCAATTGATTGGAATTTTCGATAATAGTTTTGAAGGAGAGTTGAGTAAAGTTCACTTAAAACAACCATTGTCCACAGAAGGATTATTCAAAATCAATCAAAAAGTTAAGATGATGATGGATGATCTTATAAATATTGCATCTGGAAAGATAGTTTATAGTAATAAAATTCAATCAAACAGTGACAATAAAAAGTCAAACGCACCATCTAAAGATGACATATTGAGGAAACTTACAGAAACATTTGGATACTATGAAGAAATTGTAGATGAAAGAACAAAATATAAGACTATCAATTGGTCAAGTCGGTTGAGATTTCCACCTCTTGAAGGTGATCCAATCATCCAAATAGGAACTACTGTTCATAGTTATGGTGCAAAGGATTGTAATTATAAACATATCATTACACTTGGAGATTGTGATCCAATTGATGGTGCAGTTGTTGAAAGTTGTCAAACTGAGACAGAGTTATTGCTGAAGTGGTGTGATCTTATTAACAGATTAGATCCAGACATTCTTACAGGATATAACATTTTTGGTTTCGATATGTCATACATGTATGATAGAGCTATTGAATTAGGAATAAAGAATGAGTTTTGTAAGATTGGTCGTTTGTTGGATCATATCAGTAAGTTTGAAGAAAAAACTCTATCATCATCAGCACTTGGAGATAATATATTGAAATATGTTGATATGGAAGGTAGAGTTTTGATAGATGTTATGAAAGTTGTACAAAGAGACCATAAACTTGACAGTTATAAGCTGGATGCGGTTGCAAATCACTTTATGAAAATGAACAAGAATGATGTATCTCCTAATGATATTTTCAGATTACAAAAAGGAACCAGTGCTGACAGGAGGATTGTTGCAGATTATTGTTTGCAGGATTGTGCTCTTTGTAATCACCTAATTATGAAATTGGAAATTATTGCTAATAACATTGGTATGGCTAATGTATGTAATGTTCCTTTTGCATATATCTTTATGAGAGGACAAGGAATTAAGATTTTCAGTCTTGTTGCTAAGCAATGTAAAGAAGACGAGTTTGTCATTCCAACATTGAATAAAGGTCGTATTGGTGAGGTTGATGAAGATGCAGAAGAAGATGAAGAAGGTTATGAAGGTGCTATTGTTTTAGAACCTAAAACTGGTATTTATACAGAAGATCCTGTTAGTGTATTGGATTATGCATCACTTTATCCAAGCAGTATGATTAGTGAGAATTTGTCTCATGACTGTTTAGTTGATAGAGGTGGTAAGTATGATAATTTACCAGGCGTCGAATATCTTGACATCAGTTATGACATTTATGAAAAAATAAATGAGAAAAAAGTCAAGATTGGTGAACGGGTTTGTAGGTTTACACAGAATGAAAAAGGAGTAATTCCTCGTATTCTCATGACTTTACTAAGGAAAAGAAAAGAGACAAGGAAGAAGATTGAATATAAAACCATTACTACAGTGAATGGTGATAAGTTGATTGGACTTTATAGTGAAGAAGGAAATGAAGTTATCTTGAAAACAGTAGATGGTAAAACATCAAAGTGCTTAAAGAATGAAGTTGTATCTAAGGAAAACACATATGATGATTTTGCAAAGGCTGTTTTGGATGGTTTGCAATTAGCATACAAGGTCACAGCAAACAGTTTGTATGGACAGATTGGTGCTAAGACAAGTCCAATTTATTTGAAGGATATTGCTGCTTGTACAACTGCTACTGGTCGAAATATGATTTTAAAGGCTAAGAAATTTGTTGAAGAAAATTATATTGGTGCTAATATTATATACGGAGATAGTGTATCTGGAGATACACCATTATTGGTTAAATTCCCGGATGGACACATTGACATTATTACAATTGAAACCTTGACAACTGATTGGATGCCGTATGAAAACTTCAAGCCATTTGATGCTGGAAGATTTGAGAAACAACAGAGTTTCACTGATGCAAGGATATGGACTGATCAAGGGTGGGCAAACATCAATAAAGTTATCAGACATAAAACTTCTAAAAAAATGTTTCGTGTTACAACTTTTCAAGGAAGTGTTGATGTTACTGAAGATCATTCACTGATTGGAGTAGATATGAAAGAAGTCAAACCTGAAGATTGTTCGGTGAATAAAACAGAGATTTTACATTCATTTCCTGAGCTCTTCACAGAGTATAATATTAAAGTTCCACAACAAGAAAATGGTAAGGAATATGCTTCCAGATTTCCAGGTTTACATACATGTAAAATATGTAACACTCCTCAATCAGCTAATAGATTCTATCTTGGAAACTCTAATAGACTTGCATTGCAGTGTAAATTATGTAAAAAAAAACGTGCTGTTGAAAGACGTGGAGGTGTCTTTAATCCTGAAATTAAAGATCATGGTAGAATATATAGTATCTCTAGTTATCATATTACAAAAGAAGAAGCTTGGGTTTGGGGTTTATTCTTTGCTGATGGCAGTTGTGGATATTATGAATGCCCTTATGGAGACAAGTATAGTTGGGGAATCAATAAAGCAAATATGAAAGTTCTTGATCAAGCTAAGAAATACTTAGAAGCAGTTGAACCAGACTTCATGAAGTTTCATATGATTGACACATTAGCATCATCTGGTGTATACAAATTAGTTCCACAAGGGTCATTGAAATATATGGTTGAAAAATATCGTCCACTATTTTATGATAAGGATAACTTGAAGAAAGTTCCTTCAATTATACTTAATGCATCACAAGAAATCAGAAACTGGTTTTTCAAAGGTTATCAGACAGGAGATGATTCCAAGTCAAGCATGGCAGAAGGTGAAATACACTTTGCTTGTAAAGGTAAAATAGGAGCACAAGGTTTATATTACATTGTGAAATCCCTTGGTTATCATAATGTCAGAATAAATACACAACATTATAAGGATAATACATACTGGATAAATTCATTGAAAACAGATGAGTACTACCAGACAATGAAAAATAAAGTTATTAAAATACATGAGTTGCCAAAAAGTAATCTAAGTGATTTTGTATATGACATAGAAACAGAAATTGGACGCTTTCATGGAGGTGTTGGAGGTGTAATACTGAAAAATACGGACTCATTAATGATTGCATTTCCCAATGAAAAAAAAGATGAAAATGGAGTTAAAAGAAAACTCACAGGTTCCGAAGCTATTGAAAATGCCATTAGAATTGGAACAGAATGCTCACAGAAATTCAAAGCATTTCTCAAACCTCCACATGACTTAGAGATGGAGAAAGTGTTTCACCCTTTCATCCTGATATCAAAGAAGCGGTATTGTGCTATGAAGTATGAACACGACCCCACCAAGGGAAAATTTAATTCTATGGGTATTGCCTTGAAACGACGAGATAATGCGCCCATTGTCAAAACCATATACGGAGGTGTCATTGATATCATTATGAAAACCCACAAAATTGATGAATCTATCAATTTCCTGAAAACAAATATACAAGACCTGATAGATGGTAAGTTTCCATTAGAATCTTTAATCATTAGTAAAAGCCTACGAGCAGATTATAAAGATCCTACAAGGATTGCTCACAAAGCTTTGGCTGAAAGAATGGGTGAAAGAGATCCAGGTAATAAACCTCAAGTGAATGATAGAATTCCTTATGTTTATGTGGATATCAGTGAACAAGAAAAGAAAGCTAAATCCACCAAAAAGAAAATACTACAAGGTGATAGAATTGAACATCCTGACTACATTCGTAAAGCTGGATTGAAACCTGATTACGAGTTTTATATCACAAACCAAATTATGAAACCTGTATCTCAAATCTATGCACTTGTTTTAGAAACAATGCCTGGATATAAAAAAGGACCAGATTATTTCAAACAACTTGAACAAAAACTTATTGTAGAAAAGAATGGAGATATGAAAAAGGTCAAAGATAGAATTGGAGACTTGAGAGAGGAAGAAGTTCAAAATATTATATTTAAACCTTTCTTGATTAAACTTGAAAATAAGCGTAATAAAAATCGTGAAATCACTGATTGGTTTCAAAAGTTAACTATTTAATTCATTTTTGATAAGTTGTTGGTATACCAATAATTACATACCTTCTAATAAACCATTTAAAGGTTTGATTGGTGATATTTTTAATTAGGTTGATGAACATGGAAACAATGACAGTTGATGATGTTATAAATAAAAACAACACAAGTGGTTTAGGAAATATTGGTGCAACATGTTATATTAATACTGCTGTTCAGTGTTTAGGATATTGTACTGATTTTTTTAAATTTATTATTGCAGGTTCGCATTCAAAGACAGACACACCATTAACTAATGAACTTAAGGAAGTTTATATTGAATTATGGGTGAAACAAAATGCAATTGCTCCTCATAAATTTCTAAGAAGTCTTCATACATCATTAGGAAATTACATCAACATCCAAGAACAAAATGACATCACCGAATTTATAATGTTATATCTAGATAAACTAAATACCGATATTGGTGTTGAATTACTTGTTGATGAAGAAGACTTTAAGAAGATTAGGAAGAATAAAATAAAACAATATCAAGATAAAATGTATGCCAATCTTGTAGCTGATATGGAAATTGCATGGTTAAAAACAGTGAAGAAGGAGTTTTCTCCTTTGATGGATATGTTTTATGGTCAATTAGTATCACAAATTCTGTGTGGAAACTGTAATCATATTCATCATAATTATGAAACATACTGTAATCTTTCTTTAAGTATAAAAAAAAACAGAAAAGATAATGACAATGAAGATGAAACCAACATAACTCTACAAGATTGTTTAGAACATCATTTTTGTGATGAAGTAATCAATCTAACTGAAAATGATTGGAAATGTGATAAATGTAATGTAAAATCACCAAGTAAGAAAAGTATCAAATTATGGAAAAATCCTAAGATCCTCATCATTTCGCTTAAAAGATTTAATCATCAACTTGTGAAAAATAATATACCTGTATCTGCACCTACCGAACTGTCTTTATCAAAGCATACATTACATTCACAACATATAAATTATAACCTTGTTGCTATTGCAAATCATCAAGGAAGTATTGGTTCTGGTCATTACAATTGTATTTGCAAACATAAAAACTCCAAGTGGTATGCAATTGATGATGTAATGGTTCGTGAAGCTCAAGATAATGAATTGGAATACTTATTAAACAATGGATATGTGTATTTTTATGAGTTATCCAACTAGTTCATTAAGTTTTATTCAGCTCAAAGAATGGTTGTGGTATAAGTGAATTATCTCTTATGAAACCACCTGTTTGTTGTGGAATGAGTGAATTCCCTCGCCAAAATCCACCAGTTAAGGATGCAGGAGGTTGTGGTGCTTGTGTGATAGTCTGGGTTTGACTTTGTGAACTTGCATTAGGTTTCTTACTATTTGTAGATTGTTGTTGATATGCTTGATTATATGGTTTTTTTCCTAAATAAGGTTTAGGTTGGTATGGAGCTTGTACAGTTGTTACAGGTGTATTTTGGTTTTGAACTACAGTAGTTGGCTGGGTTTGTTGTTGTGTCTGTTGAACTTGTTGAGTTTGTTTGCCTTGATATGGTGTTATTACAACAGGTTTCTGTTGAGTGGCTTGTTGTTGAGCTTGTGTTTGTGACAGCACTGCTGTTTTAGTTGCTTTGTACTTATCAACACCTTCCATAATATGACTTGCCAATGTTTCATCACTTGTTAACACAAAATTTAGTAAATCAGACAATGAATTATTCTTCAACTTTCCACTAAGTTCTTGAATTTCTTTCTGATCTCTTTGAACTTTATCCTGAAGATTAACTATCATTTTATTTATTGCTTCTGCGTCTTGTGGCTTTAATTGCATCTCTGAAGCTCCAATAATCTCTTGAGTAGCTCTAAATATCTTTTGGGTCATCTCTTGACGAATTGCATCTCTTGCTTGGTTATATGCAATTACATCTACAATAAATTTACCCATACTATTGTAAACATATTGAATAAACACAATCATAAAAACATTGAGTTGAATGTATTTGTATTCAAAGAATTTATATTTTACTTTTAGACTTTTCACGTTATTCATGATAACGCGAACTGTTTCAGTTATTTCTGGATTACTTTTTACTACTTCATCATTTAATACACGAGTTTCTACATCTTGCATTTTTTGATTATAGTATAATCTTAACATATCATTTAATGCTTTATTGTCCTTCAACTTAGATTTTAACACTTGTTGTTTTTCAGTTGATGTTGCACCAATCAACTGTCCATCAATTACTTCTAATATTTGATTATGAAAACCTAACATCAATCCTTTTATTTCTGGACCAATATCAATTTGTTCTTTTACACTTACTTGTTTATTATATGTATCAATAAAGTTCTCAATTGATGATGTATCATTATCATTGAAAAAATTGATTACATCACCCAACCCTTTTATTTTTTCTACTATTCCTTCTGGTGCTGTAAATTGAGGTGATAAATCAATTGCTTTCTGTTGTACAACTACTGGTTGTGTATTCTTTGATTGAGATAAACCCATTATGATAGTTATAATTTATTGAGATAATTTTGTTGCAGATTATTTTGCCTTCTTAAATACATATAAGTTCATATTGATATTCTTCTACAAAAATGTCTAAAAATAAAGATTTGTCCAATGATTCTAACAAAATCATTAAACACTTTATAGCTAATATTATTGATTTATATGATGAAGATGCTATTACTGTCTTTATTGCTGATGGAAAACTGAATATTGACTACGTTCTTAATCATCATCTCACAAAATTATCTGTGCTTTATCAAGTAATATTTAATCATCTATATGAAACCTTTGCAACAAAAAAAGACTTTATGTTATTCTGTAATGATGTACTAAACATAAAGAAAAACTACAAAAACTTTCATGTCACATTAGATGTTAACTTAGTAAATGCAATCCTTTCACATTATCCATTCTTTATTGCAAGAATTGGGGCTGTCCATAAACTGCACTCACTTCAAGATGTTGCTATATTAACACTTGCGAGACTAAATGAAGTTGGTTCTTCTACAACATTTATATGTGATATTATACAGAAAAAGTGGAAGTATCGTTATAATGTTATGGATGTTGAAAGAATGTCTAATTCAAACATTTTGAAGACTTTCATTAAATATCAATTAAACAGTATTTTAAGTTCTAAGGAGCATAGTGATGTATGGAAAAATATATCTGATTTTCAATCAGACCATAAACAGCTTACTCAATTAGATTATGATTATATGAACAAATATGAAGTTGTTCAATATCATTTACATTGTGATAATAGATTCCTAATGCAATTAGCTTCATTTGTAGTTATTGTCAAGGAAAACAACGATTTATCTGATGAAGATTTACTAAGTCTTGTGAAATCAATTCATCAACATTCTAAAAAACATACAATGATGTTATCTGTTGGAATCAAGAAAATGGAAAATATACGATTTAGTTATAAGATTGATAAAGAGTTATATTTTATTCTTCCTAAGATATCTACTAAATTCTATCTTCTATCTAATGATAAACTGTTATTTCCAAAAGTATTATGTACTATACCAACAGAATGTCTCTTGATTACTAATAATCCTAATATTATTACACCTGAACAAAGATCATATTTTGGAATGCTTTTAACATCATCTATTGAAGATGTATCACCAAAAGATAGTATCTATCATTTTCCATGTAGTGTTGAAAGAACCACTTCAAATTCTATTGATTTTATAAAAGAAGTTCAGTTATCTCTTTGGAAAGAATATAACAATCTAAAATGCCCTTTTCAAATTCATAACTCAAGACATTGTGGTGTTTTATTTACAAACTTTGTATCAATGTATCTTCATAAAAATATCATAAGCATTGTGCAAACATTACAAGGTTATCAGGAAGGTAATACTGAAAAAGAAAATGTTCCAATTATTGCAATTGATAATCGTTATAATATAATGACTTTATTATCCGTTGTTATTTCATTATACAACGTAGTTAAATATAAACAGACAAGGTCATTTAGTGGTATTATATACACTTCTTGTCAATCTATCGATAAATATAAAAATGTAATAGACAAAATTGGATTATCTAACTTACTATCAGTTAAAGTTGTAGGTTCCTTTGATGATATTGAACTGTTTCATATGGAACTATATAACCAGGTTTTAAAAGATAGCGGGTTTTGGAAAAAATTAGAATGGGATAAATGTATTATTGTTCAAGATGATGGTATATTGATGGATGGTAAGTTTATTGATGAATATTTGAAATATGATTATGTTGGTGCTCCATGGGCTGATGCTAAGGATAACGAGTATATTAAAAAGAATATTAATCCAGGACTTGTTGGTAATGGTGGGTTCTCTATCAGAGATGTTGAGAAAATGAAACACATATGTGAAACATATATTGATGAAAAAAATAATCTATTTTACCATAATCTTAATGAAATTCCAGAAGATGTTTACTTTGTAAAACACTTAATCCAAATGAATGCTAATGTTGCACCATTTGATGTTGCTAGAAAGTTTGCAGTTGAACAAGTTTTATCAGTAAATCCTGTTGGATTTCATAAGTTTTGGATGTATAATTTACCAATAGAAACTGTTAAAATTCTCAATAGTTTTCTAGAATGAATATTTGATATTTATTGTTTTACAATGTAAATTTCAAAAATCTCCATTATCCACTTGAAAAACATGATAACCACATTTTCTTCCATGTTCAACAACAGAGTTTCTATCATCAAAAATTGCAACAATTTCCATTGTTTTTGATATATCACCCCACATCTTTTCTTTAACAATGTAATCTGGGTCTCTGTTTCCTTGAGAGCGGATATAGAGATAATCATAAGGTATATTGTTTACTTCAAGCCACTTCATTGTACTTTCCTTACAAACACCATCGCGACCAGTACATATTATTATATTATAACCAGAAACATATAAGGACTTCAAGACATCCTTAACACAGTCAATCACTGTATCATCTCCAACTTTATCCCAATCATATGCTGATCTGTTATGATTGTTTGCTAATGTCCCATCTAAATCAAACACAAAAGTTTTCTTATTAGAATAAGTATAAATAATAGATTCCCTCACTATACATTTATTGTGCACAGTTTCAAAAACACACGAGTTGCTCTTCCCTGAGAATGGGATATCTAAATGTCCATTTAGAGGTCTTAATAGGTTGACTATAGCTTGTTGAAAATCATCCATACGTCCATCAAAAAGATGAAAAAACAGTTTTGGATATTTTTCATTTGTAACTAGCTTTGCAAACTCTGATCTGGTTGAAGTTATCTTCTTGTAATTGTTGAAACTTGTTTTGACTTCAGCAAGGATAGAGTTATATTTTTCGTGAAGAGTTAACCATCTTTCTTTGACCCATCCTAGAAACTCATCTGGACAACAATCATCCAGTGTTAATTCATTTGGATTATTAGCAAAGATTTCCCAAACTCTCAAACCATTCATATGTGTGACAATTCTATGTAAATTCAAATAACTTTCAAACTTTATTTTTACACGATCACCATTACTAAATCTAACCACAAAACCTTCATTATTTTCCCAATTCAATGATTTGAGGTTTGTATAGTCATTGTGGTTATATACTATTGGTAATTTAATACCATATTGTTGAAGCTCAACACCTAAATCAGGATACTCATTACCATTTGTATCATATGCTGTTAAAAACACAAGTTCATTGCGACCTTTATAATCAATAACAATGCGGTTTTCAGGATAAATCACTTCAAAAGTATATGTCACATCTTTGTTCAATTTATACTCTGTACCTTCAAAATAGTTGTTCAACAATTGTCTTGCGTGTAAAGCCTGATTGCTTGTGAAACTTCCGCGAGATGCAACTATCCATTCATTATCATGGAAGAATACAAGGATTAAACTACCATCCAACTTTTCATAAACAACAAAATCTTCTGTTGGAGTATATTTTCCTTCTTCAATATTGTGGAACTTGGGGAAACTACGTGCAATGATCCTTCCTGTGGAATCTGTAACAAGACCTCTTGTGACTGTTGTAACATCATCCCAAGCTTTCTTGATTTGCACAAGATCAGTATAGTTCCATATTAGTAAATCTTTTGTTGGATGCTTTTGACATCTGAGTAATTTATCTGCTTTGTAATTGTTTAAAGTATTAATATCCATATAATTTAAAACTTATAATACACATTCAAATATTTAATATGTTAAATAATTAAAATTTGAATACATAAATATAGGTTTGTTTTGATACGAAGGTGTGTTAAACATTTACATGATAAAATGAGTTTGTTTTATGACATTGAAGATTATTTGTCAAAATTATGGTCGTCAGAATACAATGGACAAAACAATAATTGTGAGTGTTGTGCAAAAAAAGAAAAAGAAATTGATAAATTGGAAAAACGTGTAAGAAGTTTGGAAACACGAATTGTTGATAAAGATAATAAATTCGATATTTTGCAAACCATCAATCATCAACAAGTGCAAACATTACAATCACAAATTGTTGACAAGGTAAGTGAACTGGATTCCTTGCAAAACAGAAGTATTGGTTGGGTTCGTTGGGCATTCACATTATCATTCCATTTATTATCAAAAAAACAATCATTTGAAGACACTTTGTATGCTGTCATATCATATGGTGGAGATGTTGATACCAACGCTTGTATTGTTATGGCTATGATGGGTGCATTTCATAAAGAAAGTATTAGACTTTGATTGTGTGAATACAGATAAAGGTCAAAAAAGACCTAGTATTTACAGCACATATCTAGTATATAATAAATTGTTGAAATGGTTGAATACTTCTTGAAGTTTATACTTGAAGTTTTACTTATTTAAGGTTATCATTTTAATGTATACAATAATATTTAAGGCATATTTCAAAATGGAGCAATCACAAAAAGATAAAGACAATTTTCAGGACGATTTGTTGAAACTTGATTTATCTATCAAAAAAAAGAAGAAAAAGAAACCAAGAAAACACGACTTTGAAGATGAAAATGATAATAATGATGAAAAAAATAAACAAACTTCCTTAGAACATAACAATAATCTACAAGACGAATATACTTATGACTTTTTACTTGATAGAGTTTTTAGTAAGCTTTACAATAATAATCCTGAATTAGCACAAAAAAGAGACAAAGTTCGTTTGAAACCTGTTGAAGTTGCAAAGGAAGGAACCAAGAAGACTGTTTTCTCGAACTTTGCTGGTTTATGCAAAGAATTGAACAGAGATAAAGAACATTTGATGTCCTTTATATTGAGTGAATTATGTGCAAATGGTAGTATTGATGGTACTGAAAGATTAATTATTCGTGGTAAATATCCACCAAGTGCTATCGAAAAAATTGTGAGGAACTATATAAATCAATATGTATTATGTCAAGGTTGTAAATCTATAGATACATTCATTGACAAAGATAAAACAACAAGAATTACATTTCTTCGTTGTAATATATGTCAAGCGTCTGTATCAATTAAACCAATCATTCAAGGATATCGTGCAAAAGTCTAAACTATTTTTTTATATGAAACTTATTCTCTGATAAGTCCAATAAAATAATTAAGAAAATCCAAAGCAATAGTCACTGAATGATGATCTTTGTGGATTGCAAAGTCACCCAAAATAAACCACGAAATCTTATATATGAAAACATACATTTTCAATAGGAAAACAAATCTCTTTTTGTATCCGTTTGATTCTTGATGAGATATAACTCGTTTATATGCATTAACAATACTTTCTGCAAGATCTTTTATATTGCAAAAATCATTAAAAGAAAGCCAATTATCTACAAACAAAATTTTTAAAACTTTATGAAATGGATAAGGTAATGAGTGTGGAAAGTATTGATCCGTCAACTGACAAAATGAAATAGGATTATTAATCAACTCAAATATATTATTTGCTTTTTTTGTTTTTCTTGTAATATGAATGATCCTTTTGAAGTTCTTATTACCTATTGTTTTGCGAACTTGTAATGGAATGTGTCTTTTATAAGGGATCATTTTATTATGATAAGAAAATTTCTTTCCATCTTTGAACGATACTAGGTATTTTCATATATTAGATTTGTCGAATGCAGAAGGGAAAAACATGTATAATAAATAAATTTTTGTATTTTGTTATATATTCCACAAAATTTGATAAAGTATTGAGGTATTATAAAGTTTATAACATTGTTATCAACTTGATATAATAATAATAATCATAATATAAACATGAGTATCTTTGATATTGTTCCATGTGATCTTACAAAAGAAATTGCCAGGAAGTTGGATAGTAGAACATTTTCAAAGTTTCTATCAACTTGTAAATATGCTCATGAAAATACAAAATCCATCTTTGATGACAAAGTTTTTAAAAATATAGATGATATCTTAGAAAAGATCATCAAGTCAATTAAAGATTTTGATAAATTCATCTTTCAAGAAGATAACAAATATCATATTACACAATTAATATGCAAAGCATATTTCCAGAATATGATAAATGCAGAAAATGCAGATGATAGAGATTATTTATTAACGCTCACTGAAGAGCCAATAATGAAGATTCTTAAACAAATAGATGGTACATTACAAGATATTCACATAGTTTGGCACCAACTTGCAAATGAGGAAGATATTGATGAACAATATGGAAAAGAAGTAATAAAATGTATTCAAGAACATCTATTCACAAAAGAATATAATGTAGTTTTTGAACTCGTTAACAATAAAAGTAATGAAATAAAATACAAATTCATTGTCAATATTTCACTTTCACAAATTGAAGAGCCAATGATGAAAATCATCATTATTGATGAAGAAAATGAAATAGATCTTTGTGACAATCACTTTGCAGAGTTGATAAATGAATACATCAAAGATGCAGAGATTACAGTTGATGGAGAGTTAGAGTTCAAAGGAACAAAAGAAAACTTGAGAGGTTTTATTGAGTATATATTGCTTGTTTTTGGTAATGGTCTATTTAGCCATCAATTGTCAAATGATGAAGTTCAAATTCATGTATGCAACTTTGTAAATCAGCCTTACAGTTGCTGTGAGTTCTATAGAAAAACCGTTTATGAAATGCAGATTACAAAAGATGTTTCAAAAAGAATTATAGACAATATACATTCTAATACTTTTTGAACAACTCAATAGCCTTCTTTGATTGTTCTTTATGAACAAGCATTGGTTTGGGATATGTTGTATTATTTTTATGTTTTTCATATGAGACATCCCATGTATGAATTGATTTATTGTCAATATGTTGTAGTTCTGGAACCCATTTTTTTATATAATCACAGTTAGCATCAAACTTTAAGGACTGTGAGAATGGATTGAAAATCCTAAAATATGGTTGTGCATCTACACCTGTTGATGATGAGAATTGCCACCCCCCACTATTTGAAGCTGGATCATAGTCAACTAACTTTTGAGCAAAATATTGTTCTCCTTTTGTCCAATCCATCAACATATCTTTTACTAAAAATGATGCTACAATCATTCTACATCTATTATGCATCCAACCAGTTGTATTCATTTGTCTCATTGCAGCATCCACAATTGGAAATCCTGTTTGTCCATTACACCAACGGATAAACCATTCATCATTGTATTCCCATTTTACATTATCATATTTCTCTTTAAAACATAGATTATTTCCGTTTAATGACAATTGCCCATTGAGAACTCTTGGTTTATTATAAACAATACACGCATAAAACTCTCTCCAGATTAACTCCCTTATTAGTCCATGTGTAATACCATATGTATCTAGCAAAGCATGATAGACCTCACGAATAGATACACAACCAAACTTCAAATATGCACTTAATTTTGTTGTTTTATCTTTAAGTGATGGATAATCTCTTTCTTTATCATAATCCCTAAACTGTCCATTATGTATCTTTTTGATGATTGATAATGCTTCATCTCTTCCACCAGTTACAAATAAATCTTTATTTTCTTCATTGAAATAATATTCTTTGATGGTTGTTTTGTCTATTGTTCCTTTAATTAATGGAAGTGTTTTATAAATAAGTTTGTTTAATTGTTTTTTATGATATTCTGATAAACTAGGTATTTGTTTTGATAAACTCAGAAATTTCTTATAAAAAGGTGTAAACACTGAAAAAAATGTTCCTGAGTTTGTCAATACTGTATTGATAGGTAATAATGTATAGTCTTCACGTGTTATAAGTTTTATGTTATTTTTATCACACCATTGTTTAATTTCATCATCTCTTTTTATTGCAAATGGTGTATAATCTATATTAAAACTTATACTAACAAGTTTATTTGTTCTTGTTTCTAATCCTTGTTTAAGATTGTTCAACACATCTATATCATTACTATCTGTATGTATATATACTAACTTGTTATTAAGGTTTTTGTCAAGAGATGTAAGTGATTGAATAAGAAATTCAACAGAATTCTTATTAAAATATTTATTATTTGTTTTGTTAATTTGTTTTGAATTGAAAATAAATATTGGGATGATTATATTTTTTTTATCATTATCATTGTTTAAAGTGTTAAATAATGATGATAATGCTAGGTTATCTTGAACACGTAAATCTCTACGAAAAATAAATAAATGATAATTCATTATTGTTTATTGTTATTCACTTATTTATAAGTAATAAAATGCTTTTCAATAAAATCATTTGCTAACTTGTGCATATGTACGTTATTTTTATAGGTTCTTTTGTAGAAGAAAGTATATGAGGTTGGTTTATCTTTTAAGAACTTGTGGTACAATGCATCCCATATTATATTCCAATGTCCATCTTTTTTATAGTTTGTCATTTTAAGAATATAATTACTTGAACTAATGTAAGGTTTTGACATTATCTTTGGATGAAAATACCCCATTGCATATATATTAGATATCATAACCCATGAGTATGCATCCATACTAACAACTTCCATAAACCAACGATATATTTCATATGGATGAACATTACATAGTATAAAGAAATTCATTAGAATCATTAACCTAACAATGTGATGTGCATAACCATATTTTTTTATTTTTTTTATTTCTTCATCTATTGGTAGAATTCCAGTGGTTCCATTATACCAATCATTTTCATTCTTAAATGTCATATAATTGTTAGGAATGTTTGATTTTATTAGTTCATTGTGTTTATTAATATATAGTGTTTGCATAAAGAACCGCCAACCTACAACTTGACGAAGAAATCCTTCCAAACTTGATAATGGAATTATATTTTTACTGTTAACATAAAAGTCTAAAGTTCTCTTAACAATATATGATGGTGTCAAAAGACCATTATTCAACATTGGACTGATGACAGAATGATACATAAAAGGATCTTCAGTCATTACGGCATCTTCATATTTACCAAAATTATTCAAGGATTTATATAGAAAAACATCAAATGATAACTTAGCATCTTTTGTAGTTATTGGAAATGTTCTTAATAACTCACATTCACCATAATGTGTATTGAAGTATGTATTTGTATAGGTGATTGCTTCTTTATAGTACTTTTCAGAGCTTTTTGAATTTTTAAAATTATATATTTTTGGAGGAGTTTGTGGAGGTGGACTTCTGTTCATTGCATCTAAGTTTTTGATACCTTGTAAAATGTTGAGTTCTTTTTTAACAAATTCATAGAATGATGCGTGTTTAGGTTGTTTAGATTTGTAGTATTTATCAATAACTTCCTTAGAAAGTAACAAATCTGGATTGTTTATAATAATTTGTTTCAAAGATTTGTGTTGAACAATAATGTTATTCAATTTATCATTGAGTTCAAAATCAATGGGATCATAGTAGATGACTTCTTGAAAGTTTTTAAGAAAATCATATTTGTTGTTGATGATATCTTTATAATCAAAGTATTGTAAATTTACATTCTTGGAAAACTGTTTTTTCAGATGATTATCATAATATGCTTTCATGGATGCACGAAGAAATGCAATTTTGATTTTATGAGGTTTGAAAGGTTTATATTGAGGATCATAAAAATAAATAGGTTCTTCAATAAGATAAATACTGTTAGGTTTGATATTTTTTATAACTGATAGATCTTCATATAACTGATTAGGGAACAATATGAATAATGAATTCATTTTATTCATTCAAACAGATAAAAAAGAAAAGAAAATTATAATCAACATAAAATCATAAACATTGGCGCAAGAGTAACAACTGTAGCAGTCATTTTCATAATATCTTCAAATGCTCGAATACCTCGTTCACCTTCTGTTTTATACCTAAAGTATTTCTTTTGTTTAATAACAGAACCAATAAGCACACCAATAACCATTATAAGTATTGTTGAAACAATGTAGTCAACAGCAAACTTTTTGTATAAATAACCATCAATGGGGAATGTGTTATTTTCAGTTTTGAATAGGAAACCACAAAGACCTAATAGGATAAATAGGAAGACAGTGAAGAAAAGGTCAAATCCTAAGAAGATAAACATGAAGTTTGTGAGTGAAGGTGGATTAATCTTTTTATCGTAAACAACACTTTCATATTTTTGTATAAAGATATTTGTAGCCATATTCATGGAGAAACCAAATGACATTATTTTAACAAACTTGATAACATACATAAGAAGGAATTGCATATCAAACATTTCTGTTATGGGGTAATTTAATGTATAAAAAGATTTTATTTTCTTTGGTAGATATTGCATGTTAGCAAGAAGGTCGCGTTTCATGAAAACTATTTTTGAACGTTCTTTATCTCGCATATATATAGTTGATGAATCAGCTATTGTATCCTCAAGTGTCTCTGATAGAATTTTATAGAATGTATCATTCATTGTGTGGAAGCTTTGAATAAATTCATTGAATGTTTTCTCAATCTTGTTATATGTTTCACGAATTTGAATAGCTTTAGCTTTTGTTTTTTCATCATCTGCAAACTTAGCTATAAAAATGTCATCTTTGACATATGCAAATGTTTGTAAATAATCCAGAATTGCTCTTATTTCCTTGCGTTTGTCTTGGAAGAAGTAGTCTTTGAAAATCCCATAATTGACAACACTTTTATCTCCAATTGCACGAGCAAATTTCTTCATTAAGTATAGAAGTTGTATTGATACTTTTCGTCTTTCTATTTCAAGAAGTTTTCCGCTTCCTAACAGATTAACATGTGTTTGGATTTGCACTTTTAGAGGCACTTCACCTTGATTTAACATAGAGTTTAATTCATCACCCCAACGTCCTTGTTTTCTTTGCATTTTCTTGTAAAATCCATCTAAATCTGATAGAACTTCCTGAATATATAAATGAGTTTGTGTAAGGTTTGGTAGGTTGTTTGTTGAACCACCTGAAGATGATGCAATAAACCCAACATTACCAACAATTCCTGATATCTTATCTGCAATACTTTTTACTTCTTTCTTCTCTTGTGATGTATTATTGACTTGATTGACTGATAATTGTGCTTTTTGTATAGATATCTCTTCATTGATTGTATCTTTATTTGTATTCTTCATTGCAGATATGTCTATTGTTTTTTCTGTAGTTTCTTTGTTATCTACTTGTTCTTGAATATCAAGGAATGACTTATGTTTCACTTCAATATCACTACTTAACTTCAATGGTTGTTGTTTAATTTGTTTACTGATTCTGGATGTATCATAATTAGAATTTTTAAGAACATCAGTAATTGCTGGACGAATAGTATCCTTTATGGTTTGAATTACAATTGGTAACTGAGATTTTTCTATTTTCCCAAAGTATTGAGTGAACAAGGGATACTGATTGACAATATCAACAAATAGTTCTAAAACATCAACTTCTTTTGTCGGTGGATCCAAGTATGCATCTTTATATTTATTGTTATACGCAATTAATAATTTTACGAGTTCTGGATCATCACCAAAGATTAATTGAACACCTTCATCAAAGTCAATATCACTATCTCTTGATAGGTTTGGTGTTAAATCTTTTTCTACATCTGGTTTTTTAAACAATGGAAGTACTTTTTCTTTAATGATATCTGTTGCGCTTTCTGTTGAACTATTTTTACCCTTTTTGCCAAATGAAAAGAAACCACCACCAAACATAAAACCTTTAGAATCATTTTTAACATTGTTAGTTGACTTAATTTGAATAGATATATCTTCTTTATTTTCAAAAAGTTTCCTGAGGTCATCTTCATACCTTCTATCGCTATCATTCGTTTTCTTCGACTTCAAGAATTTCAATATTTTGATAAGGTTTGTTCCTTCTAAAGCGGACAACTCA
>JACCDW011651572.1_pt1 | contig 28635 bp, 22 predicted proteins | sample 7449781 | NCBI WGS metagenome assembly JACCDW01 (sample SAMN15323449, study PRJNA562643) | freshwater metagenome | isolation source: river surface water | place: USA:Blue River Watershed | collected 2017-08-18
GACGGATCAACAGTAGGTGCTGCGGGCGGCGGACAACCATTCAGTAGACCAGATGTTGATGTAACAGGAACATACTGGAATATTCTCACAGTAGGCAATGAAACCGCGATACTAACTACTCGTGGTGATATGGTTTATTATGGTGGTTCTGGTCCTACTAGATTGCCTATCGGTAACGAAGGTCAGGTTCTAGTATCAAACGGAACTGACCCTGTATGGAGAACACTAGGAAAAGTTGATCATATCTATTATGTTGCACCAAGCGGTAACGATCATCCAGCACCTCTACACGGACTAACCCTAGACAAGCCATGGAAGACTATCAGATATGCCTGTGAACAGATCGAAAAAGGTCCTCGTAATCCTAACGCACAACGATTATTAGAACTAAATCGTCCGTTTATACAACGCGAAGTTAGTACATGGATTCGTGCGCAGATCACAGGCAACATTGCACCATTTACGTCATCTTTTGATTATGATGAATATAAATGCGAACGAGATGTTGGATTTATTGTTGACAGATTGATCTGGGATCTAGGACACGGTGGCAATCTAAAAATGCGTGCCGCTGCACAGACTTTCTTAGGCGTGTTAGACGAAGGCCCTTTCTCAGCAGCCGAGGAAGATCAAACCTATGTAACTCTAGCATCAGAAAAAGAAGAAGGAGTTGCTGCTTACAATTATATGTTAACAGTGGTAGAAGCTGTGCTAAACAGCGAAGCGCCAGCCGTTAGCTACCAAACAGTTCTTGATGATTCAACTGCAATAGTTTCTCAACATTTCATTGCAGATGTGACAGAAACTGCAGAAGCAGGAACATTTGATACTGTAACTGAATTAGTCGGTATCGTTACTACAGCATTAACCACATTAGACAGTGCTGATATCCCAGAAAGACTTGTTCCTAATAATCTAATCAATGTTAAGAGCGGAAGATATCGCGAAATACTACCTATTATTGTTCCAGCAGAAACTTGCGTACTCGGTGATGAAGTCCGTTCTGTTAACGCAGGACCAGCAGGTAGTTTGATCACCAAAGACGATATAAAATATTCAGTCGGCGCATTGGCACGATTTAATCAAATTACCAGCGACATCATCGTAGGTTCAACAGTTACGGCCAGTGCTGGAAATACACAAAGTCAGAGCAAGGCTGTACCATATGCAAGCAGTGTAGAACAAACTAGCATAGCACAATTAGTTAGAACGATGATCTATAGAATCGATTATCTCACAGGTGCTAGAGTAAGTGATTCCTACACAGATCCAACAGGATATAATTCTGGTTATCTAGCAGGATATGGCGATGCACGTAAATTGCTAAAAGAAAATAAAGAATTCTTAAAAGCTGAAATTATTGCATATATTGCTGAAAATTACCCTGAAGTAAAATACTCTAAGACTAAATGCAAACGAGATGTCGGTTATATTGTTGATGCCATGGTCTATGATTTAACCTACGGCGGACGCAGTCAAATTCTTAATGCAGGACTAGCTTACTTTGATGGTAATGCTACTACTACTCTAATGATCGATAGCACAGAAATTGCTGCCACAGTGGCATCCTATGGTCGATTAAAAACTGTGATGCAAGATATTGTGTCTAATACCACAGTAACTAAAACCACAGGCAACACAGCTACACAATGGACTGATTCTGTAAATCTAACAACCGGTAATCTAGCTAGTTCGTTTGTGGGCGGCGGCATTGATATTATCACAAATATCATTTCAGGCGATTCAACAACAGGATCTACTCCACAAATTAATGTTACAACAATCGCTACCAACGATACATTTACTTCTGCATTACATGGAATGAGTGTAGGTGATGCTGTTATTCCAAGAATCACAGCCAACGGTTTAACTGCTGGTGTAAAATATTGGGTATCTGCTGTTGCTACCAACACATTCTCGTTGGCAGCCACATACGGTGGTGCAACATTAAGTTCATTCACTAATGGTACAGGATTAGATATTGATCTTGAAGTGATAGATCATCCAACAGCTACCAACGGTGTGTCATCAACCACAGCGTTGATTACAGCAGCACAAACATTAGATGCTGCACAAGAAACTATTGTTACAAACACAACATCGTTTATCACTACAAATTATCCAACATTAGTATATAATTCTTCTAAGTGCGAACGTGATGTAAGATTAATTCTTGAAGCTGTGATGTTTGACTTCATGTTTAATTCAAATGTGCAAACAATCAACGCAGCTTATTCATATCTACGTGCATCTGCCAGTGATGTGTTTGACAACAATCAAAAAACAGCCACAAGAGCAGCATTCACTTATGCAAAAGCACAAGCCAAAGCTAATGTTGGCGGAGACACAACAGCGCAAACAAGAATTGAAGCATTGATGACTATCCTAGATGACATTGTTTATGCAGCCACAGACGAAGGTTCTGTATGTCAAACAGGTGTAAGAGCAGCAGACCATGCTAGATTACAACTTGAAAGAAATAGAGACTTCATTGTTTCTGAAATCACAGCATACAGCGCAGCCACATATACAACATCAGTAAGTGCAGCAACAGCAGCCACCGACGTGTTTACCTGTGCAGATACCAGCTGGATGCAACGCAACGCAGCTATTAGATTTACTGGTTCAGTATTCGGTGGAATATCAACAGGAACAACCTACTATATTCAAAACGTAGTAAGTTCGACTACATTTAAGATTGCTACCACAAGAAACAGTAATACAGCTTTTGATATAACAAGTAATGCAGCAGGATCAATGACTGTGTCATTGTACTATGATACACTGGCTTGCGAAAGAGATGTTAATGCCTATATTGATGCATTGAAATTTGACACTATGTATCCAGGTAATTACAAATCAAGAATGGCTGCTAGATACTACGGTAACGCAGTAAACGGTTCTCTAGAAGAAGACATGTATTATGTTAGAAATGGTACCGGTATCCGTAATCAAACCTTAGATGGTTTAACTGGAGATCTACTAGCGCCAAATGAATACGGAACTTCTAGAGTATCTGCAGGTGCATACGTATCTCTCGATCCAGGCTGGGGACCAAACGATTTCCGTACTTGGATTATTGCTCGTTCGCCATACGTTCAAAACGTTGCAACATTTGGTACAGCAGCAGTTGGTCAGAAGATTGACGGAGCATTACATGCAGGCGGTAACGATTCTATTGTTTCCAACGACTTTACACAGGTTATATCAGATGGTATTGGTGCTTGGATCACTAACAACGGTCGTGCAGAACTTGTTTCTGTGTTCACATACTATGCACACATAGGTTATCTTGCTGAAGCAGGCGGACGTATACGTGCTACCAACGGTAACAACTCATACGGAGACTTTGGTTCTGTAGCTGAAGGATTTGATACCACAGAAGAAGTTGGTACTGGTGTAGTTGATAACAGAAACTTTGTGGCCACAGTGGGTAGTGCTATCACCGACGGTGCAGATGATGTTTACAGATTTGAATTTGATAACGCAGGATCCGATTACACAGAAGCTACCTGGACCATAGCAGGTGCAGGTACTGGTGTATCTGTACTACAAGATGAATTCCGTGATGGCGCTGTGTTCGAAGTTAGACTATTAGATAACGTAGACGACAGTACCGCTGCCCCAGAATCCGACGGCAATTTTGGTGGATTTGGTTATGTATCAAATGCTAATACCGCACAAGGTGGAACAACAACTCAAATTACCATAGCTGCTACTGATAATGAAATCAGCTCTGCTTATGTTGGCATGAAGATTTATCTAACTGCTGGTGCTGGAACTGGGCAAGTAGGTGTTATAGCTACTTACAATTCAGGTACAAAAATAGCCACAGTTACTAAAGAATCCACAGGTGCAGCTGGTTGGGATCATATAATCCCAGGTACGACCATAGCAGCACCAGATGCTTCAACAACATACGTCATCGAACCAAGATTAACATTTACATCTCCAAGTTACAGCTCAACAGCTAGAACACTAGCAACCAGCTTGACCTATGTTGATGTGGCGTATTCAAACTTATTCAAAGTATATAGTAGCCAATCAGGAACCACAAGCGGTAGCGGTATTAACGCAACCTTTGATATTGTTCGCAAAGGAACAAAATATGCTGCGGTGATATTAAAAACTGCAGGTACAGGTTATGCTAGATTAGATACTATCACTGTTGCAGGAACAGCACTAAATGGTGCAAGCACAACAAACGATGTAACTATTACAATTACAGCGGTTAACAGTGCTACTGGTGCAATACAGGCCTTTGATTATGTTGGATCAGCAGCAGGTGGCAACTTTGTTGCGATATCATCAGGTACAAGAACAATTAACACCAGCGCAGATGGTACAACCTGGACTGAAAGATTACTAGCATTACCAAGCACATCTAACTGGGTATCATTAGCCAGCGGTAAAATCACAACTGTGGTTACCGCAGGTGGATTTGTTCCAGGTGTGGCTTATCAGATTGTTTCAGTAGGCAGCACAGCATTTACAGCGATCGGTGCTACAACAAATGCAATAGGTACAATATTCATAGCTACAGGAGTTGGTGCGGGATCTGGAACAGCAAGTACCATTGCTACTTCAATAGTAGCGGTAAGTTCTAGCACAACTGTAAATGCATATTCTATCGATGGCGGCATAACATGGTCAGCAGGTGGTGCATTACCAGCAGCAATGTCAGGCAATACCAGAGCGGTTGCTTATGGAAACGGCAGATGGGTAGCGATTACTACAGGATCTGACAAAACAGCCTACAGCACAGACGGCGGCGTAACATGGTCAGCAGGCGGTGTATTGCCAGCAAGCACAACATGGACCAGCGTAGCATACGGTGGTGGGGTTTGGGTAGCAGTGGCCAGCGGTGGCACACAATCTGCCAAATCCACAGACGGAGGTCAAACATGGACTGCAGGAGCAGCATTACCAGCTAGCCAAGATTGGATTTCTGTAACATGGGGTAATGCTAGATTCGTAGCTGTGGCCAACACAGCCGGCACAGCAGCAGCCTACAGTTTAGATGGAAACACTTGGATCGCAAGCACTATCACATCAGCAACATATACCAATGTAAGATACGGTCAAGGTGTGTTCTTAGCGGTGAGCCAATCAACTCAAGCAGCAAGTTCAGAAGATGGTATTGTATGGACTTCAAGAACCACAAGCACAGCAGCCAACGGATTCAGCGGTGTAGCATTTGGTAATCCAAATCAATCAGGAATTTGGGCTGCTGTACAACGCAGCACAGCATCAACAGTGGCTAGTTCTTTCTTATTAGGTGCTACTGCTAAAGCTCGTGCTTATGTTGCACAAGAAAAAATTTATGCGATTAGAATCAGTGAACCTGGATCAGGATACACATCAGCTCCTACCATGACTATCACTGATCCTAACAACATCTATGAAGCACCATTTACTGTAAGAATTGGTAATGGAGCATTGGCTAATCCTTCCTTTATTAGTAGAGGAACCGGTTATGTTTCTGCTGCGGCTGAAATACTCACAGGTGACGGTTATGGAGATTACTTCCAAAGCGGGCAGTATATTGGCGTAAAACGCTTAACTAAATTCCCTGTACCTGGTTCTAACGTGGTATTTGCTCACTTACCGAATCAGACATTTAAATTAGTTAATGTGTTAACACAACTAGGAACCTATGCAGGAGATTATCGAGCATTCTTCCAAATATCACCAGATATGAAAGTGTTTAGTAGTCCTGGTCATTTAACTTCAATTGAAACTAGAATACGTTACAGCCAATGCCGATTAACAGGACACGATTTCTTAGATATTGGTACTGGTAATTTTGAAGAAACCAACTATCCAGGAACTCCAACTCAACCAGCACTACAGGCCAACGAAACCTATGATGCAAACGGTGGACGTGTGTTCTTTACATCAACAGACCAAGACGGTAACTTTAGAGTAGGTGATTTGTTCACTATTGAACAATCTACTGGTATTGCAACATTGAATGCTGATGCATTTAATATTTCTGGACTACAAGAACTTACACTAGGTGAAGTTACACTAGGTGGCGGATCAGCAAGTATTACTGAATTCTCAACAGACCCGTTCTTTACAGCAGATTCAGACAGTATTGTGCCAACGCAGAGAGCGATTAAGGCCTACATCAGTTCACAGATTGGTGGCGGCGGAGCATCATTAAACGTTAACTCAGTGACTGCTGGTTCGATCTATATTGCTAATAACCAGATCACAACAGTAACAGCAGCAGCAATACAAATGAGAGCTACTTTTGAGTTCAGAGCAGGTGTAACAGGAGTTCCTTTGGCAATGGGATACTTTCTAAACTAAATATATTACGGAGAAATAAATTATGGCAACAGGAAGATTAGGAGTCGCGGATTTATCCGCAGCTACGTACACAACGTTATACACAGTACCAGCAAGTACATTTGCAGTGGCTACTTTGAGTATCGTTAATAGAGGATCTACAGCAGTTACAGTTAGAGTAGCAGTGACTACTACAGCTGGACCGGGTACTCCTGCAAACAGTGAATTTATAGAATTTGATACTAGTTTATCAGCAAAAGGTGTACTTGAAAGAACAGGTATAGTTTTAGATGCTGGCAAAATACTTTCAGTATACTCTAGTGCTTCTAGCGTGAGTGCAGTGACTTACGGTATCGAAACTTCAACAGCTTAATACAAGGAATAGATCATGGCAAGAAAAGTCGCAGGCGGTGTAGCAGGAGAACCAAGCGTAGGTGCTATCCAGGTAGCCCCGACAGCCGTTGTTACCGCTGCAGCCAATCAAGACATTACCCTAAGTCCGGCGGGCACAGGAACGTTGATTGTAACCAACAATCAACAGATGAACGCACAATCAGATATACGTTTTGCAGATGCGGACAGTTCGAATTATGTAGCTATACATGCTCCAGCATCAATTTCGGTAAACTACACAATCACATTACCAAATGCTGCACCAACAGCATCAACATTGGTACTAGCAGCCAGCGATACTGCTGGTACGCTAACATGGCAAACGCCAAAGAGTTTTACCTACAGCACGCAATCTAGTAGTTTTTCAGCGGTAGCATTTGGTGGTTATTTTGTTAATACATCGGGTGGCGCAGTAACAGCAACATTACCAGCAAGCCCTTCAGTGGGGGATTCAATTAGATTCCTTGATGCAGCTAAAACTTTCGACTCTAATACATTTACCGTTGGTAGAAACGGTAATCTAATACAAGGCGATGCTGCAGATATGACTGTAACCACTGAAAGTGCGGCCTTCGAATTGATCTGGAGTGGCGCTACTTACGGATGGAGAATCTTCTCCGTATAACGAGATAGGAAATTTAATGGCAAGCTACGGAAGTTACAAAAAAGTTTTAAGCGATCAGTTCCAAGCAGATGTAGTTACTACATCAAAATTGGCCACCGGCGCTGGACAAAACAGAGGAATTCAGTGGATCTACAACGAAAGAGCTATGGCTTGTCTAAACTGTCAACAGGGCTGTTGTGAACAAGCTAACGGTAAATGTTGTTTATGGACTGTGCCAGCAACTGTTTCTTGCGTGACCTTTGAAATATGGTCAGGTGGTGGTGGTGGTGCAGGTCATACCTGCTGTAACTGCTGCTCGTTTTCAATTGGTGGTGCCGGCGGAAATTACGCCGTTAGAACTGTAGCAGTATGTCCAGGTTGGCAATACACTGTGTGTGCAGGCGGAACTTGGCCCTGCCATTGGTCACATACTTGTAATGCTAGTATGGGATGCGTGTCATATGTAAATGGCTGCAATCTCAGCAATTTTTGTGCAACAGGTGGCTGCGGTGGTATTATGTGTAATGGCGATGCCTGGGGAGGTGGTGGTTTACAACACTTTGGACAAGGATGTGCTAACTGTAATATCTGCGGATTCTTTGGTTCAGACTTTGGAATGATGGGCACTACAGGCTGGAAAATGGGACAAAGTATGTGTCGTTGTAATGGTGTAACTAGCTTTACTGGTATGGCTCCCTTTATCGGAAAATTTATGACCACAGCAAATACAGAAGCGTGGTGTTCATGTGGATGCTATGTCGATTGGCCGTCAGGTGGCGGTATGAGCGGTGGCTCTAGCTATTGTGGTGACTGGGCAAAATGCTGTGCTGCTGGAATGGGCATGGGCGGATCCGGTATTGTTAAAATCACATTTGCGTAAGGATAAAAATGGCAACGTATTCTAGTTATAAAAAAATTACCACAGATGATCTAGCAGATAATGCTATCAGCAGTACCGCTTTGGCACACGGAGCAAGAACTAAGCCTACACAACAATGGATTTACAATGAAAGAGCATTAGCATGCCATAACTGCCAACAAGGCTGTTGTGAACAGGCTAACGGTAAATGTTGTTTATGGACTGTGCCAGCAAAAGTTACCAGAGTGACTTTTGAAATATGGTCAGGTGGCGGTGGTGGTCCAGGACAAACCTGCTGTAACTGCTGTTCGTTTGCTATCGGCGGGATGGGCGGCAGCTATGCTGTTAAAACAGTGAGTACTGCACCCGGTTGTCAATATACTATATGTGCAGCAGGCACTTGGCCCTGCCATTGGTCGCATACCTGTGAAGCTGCAGGTGGATGTGTTTCATACGTAACCGGATTTAATTTAAGTAATTTCTGTGTCCAGGGAGGATGCGGAGGTTGGATGTGTAACGGTGATGCATGGGGTCGAAGAGAAATGGGCAGCGGGTGTGCATCATGTAATATTTGTTCATCTTTTGGATCAGATTTTGGAATATCAGGAACAGGCGGTCACAAAATAGGACATATGGGATGCCACTGTTCAGGTGCTGACGGATCATTTACAGGTACAGCTCCGTTTATTGGAAAAATGATGGGAATAGCAGCCACAGAAGCATGGTGTTCATGTGGATGCTACCTAAACTGGCCAGCAGGTGGTGGGTTACCAGGAGTATCTAGCTATTGTGATAACTGGGCAAAATGTTGCGGAGCAGGAATGGGTATGGGCGGATCTGGCGTTGTAAGAATAACTTACGCTTAATATAGGAAAATAACAATGGCAACGTATTCCAGTTACAAAAGAATTACATCAGAAAATATAAATGCATCTAATAGCGGAGTTGTTCCAGGCACTGCCGTCGCAGCCGGAGCAGGAAATAATTACGGAGTTCAATGGATATTTAATGAAAGAGGTTTCTGCTGCAGAAATTGTCAACAAGGCTGTTGTGAACAAGCTAATGGCAAGTGCTGTCAATGGACAGTACCTACAAGTGTAACATCTGTAACCTTTGAAATATGGTCAGGTGGCGGTGGCGGCGCAGGTCATACCTGCTGTAACTGCTGCTCATTTTCAATCGGCGGAGCCGGTGGTAATTATGCCGCTAAGACTATTTCTGTACAACCGGGTTGGCAATACACAATATGTGCAGGTGGGTCATGGCCTTGCCATTGGTCACATACCTGCTCAGCCGGTATGGGCTGTGCATCATACGTACAAGGATGTAATTTAAGTAACTTCTGTACTATGGGAGGCTGCGGCGGATGGATGTGTAATGGTGATGCTTGGGGACCTAGACATCACGATAGTGGATGTGCTAACTGCAACATCTGCGGATTCTTTGGTGCCGATTTAGGTATGATGGGCACAGTAGGCTTTAGACCAGGATTTGGTGCTTGTCACTGTTATAGAACAACTTCATGGACTGGTAGCCCTCCGATAATCGGTGGAAGTATGTCAACGTCATCATCAGATAACTGGTGTTCATGCGGTTGCTATACTAATTGGCCAGCAGGCGGTGGCGCCAGCGGCTCAAGTAGTTATTGCGATAACTGGGCAAAATGCTGCTCAGCCGGTCAAGGCCAAGGCGGATCCGGCGTTGTAAGAATAACCTATATGTAATTATAAATAGATTTGGAGAAATAATAAAATGGCTTACGAAAACCCAAGAATTGAAAAAACTTTTACATTTCCTGTTCCTAACGAATGGAGAAGTACAGAGTTTACTGACGGAAAAACCGGCACATGGACATATAGAGGTCCAAGATTTTTAACCTTTGAAATTGATAAAACAAGCGGTCGTGAAACTGGATGGTGTTTGACTACAGAAAGAGAATTAGAAAAACCCTGTCCTTTGAACGCAGTAAGAATCACTGTCGACTGTATGGAAAACGATGAAAATGCTTTGGTCTGCGAAATTGCAAACGATCAAGGTGATCCAGTAGCAGTTGAATTTAGAGCAAAAAGAGAGTGGAAAATACTTCACGAAGCCCCAGAAGGATACAATCATACATGGCACACTGAAGAAATAGAGCCAAGAGATATCTACGACGAATTTACTATTACCTACGATTTTGAAACAGGTAAGTTCAATCTACCAGTTAAAGGTTGGGAAAATGAAGGTCGAGTAGATGTTACATGGGATGACGTTAGAGGATTAAGAGATAGATTCCTAGCAGATACTGACGGTAAAATCAGTGATGACATGCCAGAAGCCCTTCAAGAAAAGTGGAGAACTTATCGCACACTTTTAAGAGATCTTCCAGACGCACTAGCACATATTCCTGCATTTCAAGCTGCGAAAATGTTTCCAACTTCTCCAGAATGGAAAGCCAAAGCTCCTGAAGTTGACCCTAGAGTAAACAGAGATAACTCATAATTTAATATGAGCAACATTAAAAAACAGCACCGTGGTGCTGTTTTTTTACGATCAAAAAATAATACTCATAAATAGTTTCATGAAAAAGAAAAGTCTAGCAGTAATTGGAATTGGTAGTGCAGGTATATTAGGATTGTCTCATTTTTGTTCGGTTCTTGACAATACCTGGGATATTGTATCAATACATAATCCAGATATAAAAATTATAGGCATTGGGGAAAGCACAAATCCAGCGTTTATACAAAATGTTGAATACGGATTAAATTTCAGTATGCTTGACGATATTGCTAAACTAGACGGCACTTATAAATTTGCCACACGATATATTGATTGGAAGGATCACTACATTGATAGTCCTTTATTAGAAGGTAGATCCGCTATACATTTTAATAATTTTAAACTTAAAGATTTTGCATTTGAAAGATTAAATTTATTATGGCCTGAGAAATTTAAAGTTATCGAAGGTAATGTAGATCATTTAGATAATATTTTTGATGATTCTTTACAACCAAGTGGAGTTCATGTTGTTGTAAACGGTGATACCTATCATTTTGATTATGTAATAGATTGTCGAGGATTTCCAAAGGACTATACAGACTATTATATTTGCGATAAAATGCCAGTGAATCATTGCCTAGTTCATAATATCGAAGAACCAGGAAATTGGAATTATACCGGACATCGTGCTACTGTAGACGGCTGGATGTTTGAAATTCCTTTAACTACTCGACAAAGTTATGGCTATTTGTTCAATGACAATATCACCGATATCGAGACTGCTAAGATAAATTTTTCAAAATTAATCAATGTTCCTGTTGATCAATTGAATAATATCGAATACGCTTTTAAAAGTTACTATGCCCGAGAAGCGGTAGATGGAAGAATATTTAAAAGTGGAAATAGATTTGGTTTTTTTGAACCTATGTCAGCTACATCTATGTACATGTATTCTAGATTAAATGCCCTATACGAAAAACATATTTTCGCTGTAGAAAATAACAATCTAGAATCAATATTAAAAACAAATATGGATGCAGTTTATCTCGCTCGCAAATTGCAGGATTTGATTTGCTTTTTCTATCACGGTGGTAGTAAACATGATACAGACTTTTGGAAGATGGCCACTAAAAACTGCACCGAACATCTAAAATCAACTGGCCTTATAGAATATCTCAAGTCAGTAATGACAGTGCCTGTTGAAAACGGAAATCCGTTCTCTCCAAACTTAAATGTTATCTACAGTGCAAGGTCTCATGTTCATTTTGACAGACTGTTTGAGCATTACTATTTTACTAAACCTCTACAATAGACTATCTCAAGAAACTTACATTAAACGATAGACCAATTCTAACGCTATCAGACGTATTCTTTAAAACTCCATGATTTATCCAACCAGGAAATAATATTAATTTTCCTGTTTTAGATTGAGAATAGATTCTAGTGTGTTGTCCGCTGAAGCACAGCGAGTGTGGAGCAGGGCCCACAGGGCTTTCAAAGAAAAGCTCTCCATCATCTCCGGTACTTTGAAAATAATATGTTCCGGTAATATCTACATCATTATGATGATGTATTTGTAAATAATCTCCGGGTTCGTTTTTGGTAAACCAAGAATATAATTTAAAAGGCCTAAAAGGAAATTCTAATTCTTCGCAGTACAGTTTTAAATGATTTGTTATGGTGCTATAGGTTATATCAAGGTGATAATCTGTTATAGCATCTCGTTGAACATCTGTTATCTTATTAGCGTATCCTCGCAGTTTACCGCTTTGTAAAAACTCTACATCGCCAATTACCTTAGTAATTTCTAACTGCACTTCGTCTACATTTTCGATGATTGTAGAATAAATTTTAGTAGGAAAAATATTTTCAATGCTCATATTCTATTTAATTTTAGATTCGTTGTTAACAAAATTATTTCTCATGGATCTAAAATATTCTACAAAAATAGGAAATGGTTGAAAGTGTAAATATTCTTGACCAAGATTCGATCTTAGCTTGTCAAAATGATAAGCAGTTTGATCCCAAGACTCTTTAGTAAATAAATTTTCTAACATCTGCCGATCTAACTTACCAATTCCGGCCATAACATAACAGTATAGTTCCCAACCTACACCTTTATGACATCTAATAAAATCTCCCCAACTAGGTATTCTATGCTTTGCTGTTTCTAATAGATCTCGAACAAAATCGGTTTGTGTAGCGCCACTAGAAACATATCGCCAAAACTCCGAATCAGTCCTGCCGCCCATGTAGTGCATGTTTATAAAATCTTTGGTATCATCATAAAGATGACCTATTCTTTTATTGTACAAATTAATAGAACCTTGATTCACTGTGCCTTCTAGAGTATCAGTGAGATATTCATCTATAAATGTTTTGGCCTGAGTAATATTTGCATGTATTCCTGTGCCTTCTAAGGGTTCTAGAAATCCGTAACTTAAACCAATGGCTAAACAATTATTAACCCAAGCTGATTCTTTTCTACCTGCATTAAATTTTAAAAACTTAATAGGCGATATTTCTCTACCTAGAATAGTTTCAATCTCTTGTTGTGCTTGATCGTTGCTGATAAAATTACTGTCAAAGGCATAACCGTTACCTCGGCGATCTAATAGAGGAGTTTGCCATAGCCATCCATTTTTTTGAGCCCACGCAGTTGTATATGGCGTTGGATATTCGCCTTCTAGATAATTTTCTAAGAAAGGCATACCGGTGTCCACAGGAAGATATTTTTTATAACTGATCCACGAATCATCTAATTTATTAATCAATACTTTAGCAAACCCTGAACAATCAATAAAAAAATCTGCGTGTAATTCGTCGCCGTTGGATAAATGCAGACTGTTAATAAAGCCATTTTCTTTTATAGATACATCAACGATTTCACTGTCGATATGTTTAACATTGTTTTTAGTTAAACATTTTTTTGCAAAATATTTTCCTGATTTAACGCCATCGATATGAAAGGCATGCCCAAATTTAGAGAATTCCATATCCGGACCTAGATTAGATTTGTTCCATTCTATGATAGATCCTGTGTGCGTCATTGTGTACTCTTTTCCCTGTGCTTGAATACAGGCATACGCAAACATCAAATCTTTTGAATCGTATCTTGTAGGACTGCCTTCTAGTACTCCAAAATAATGCTCATCGATATTCGGAGTCCATCCTTTGTGTTTTATGCCAAATTTTGTGCTAGCACCAGTTTCAATAATGAACTCATCGTGACTGATGCCAAATTCTTCTGCGAGATCATTCAATAATATTTCGGTAAAATATCCTGTGGTTGATTCACCAACTCCGATAATTCCTATTTTGGAAGATTCTAATACTGTAATTTTATGATGTGGAAACTTTTTGATAACCAACGCAGCAGTTACCCATCCGGCTGTCCCGCCCCCAACTATCACAATATGCATATAGATTTCCTTTTGATGATGGATGTATTTACGTGTTATTTTAACCCCTCCAAATTAATTTATAACGGTAACAACTGCTTCATAAATAGCTTGCATTTAGAATAATATGAGTGTAAAATAAATCATAAAAGGATTTAAAGTGTCTAGACCAAAAGCATATTTTATTAACGGTGGTGCAGGCCGTGTTATCTGTTCAATACCTGCATTTGAAAAATTAGCCGAAACAGACGAAGATTTTATCATTGTCTGTGAAGGTGGTATGGATTTCTACAAAGGACATCCGCTTTTACACGATCGTGCCTACGACAATTGGCATAAGGGATTGTTTGATCAGCATATCAAACATCGAGATTGTATAACTCCTGAACCTTATAGAGTTTGGGAATACTATAATCAAAAATGCAGTTTAGCTCAGGCCTTTGACATTGCGATAAACAACAAAGGCGTTAGAGATCTCCCCCCACCCAAGGTATCATTAAACAAATACGAAGTGGTACAAGGATACAATGTTGTACAGGAAGTTAAATTTAAAACAGGATTTGACAAAGCAGTAGTAATACAACCATTCGGTAGAGGAGTACAAAATCAAGGAGATTTTGTCGTAGATCCTAGTTCAAGAAGCCTACACCTAAACAGTGTGTTAGACATCATTAATGATCTTAAAAAAGAATATGCAGTGATTCTAATGAGCGAATTTCCGATAGCTCTTGAAGAAAATGATAATGGAAAGTATCCAGTGGCTATGCCGCAGATTCCGGATTTGAGAATTTGGGCCGGTATTATCGATGTTGCTGATCACTTTATTGGTTGTGATAGTGTGGGACAACATATCGCTAGGGCATTAGGAAAGACAGCTACTATTGTCACAGGATCAACATTTCCAATTAATATTTCATATCCAGATTGTAAAGATTTTGATATTATCGATCTCGGTGATGGTAAGAGAAAATATAGTCCAATCAGGATTTCTATGGAAGACCATATCGAAAGAGCCAACGACGAAATTATGGAAATGACTAGAGAACAACTGCAACAGGTTATACAGTCTGCTCGAAAACGCCTAGGAAAGTCGACAAGATTCAAAGGAGAATACAAGCCAGTAGAAGCACAAGCTAGTTGTTGCGATACCAAACCTGCAGAATCAGCCAAGGCATTATTTTCAACAACAGGTGGCGCCTTAAAGCCAATTAATAATTAACATGGAAAAAATATGACACAGTGGATTGCGGCAATTACTAGAGGACATAATTCGGGTATATGTCTTTTAAAAGACGGAGAAATTGTTTTTTCTATCGAAGAAGAAAGATTAAGTAGGCACAAATATGACGGTGGTCCGTATGCTTCTATGATTAAGATATTAGAATATACTGATAAACTGGATTATTTGGTCATAGCTCATACACAACCTCTAAAGGATACTGCTGGTCATGTAGATTTCACTGGTGACGATGTGTACACTGGACTGGCTAGAAAATTAGGTCTGATAGATCGTAAAGCTAATCTTTATGACCATCCTCAGGTAATTGATCTAAGTCATATGCATCATAAGTTGCATGCCGCATGTGCATTTTATCGCAGTGGTTTTGATCATGCTGTGTCGGTTATTGTCGACGGTGCGGGAACTTTTATTCCTATGCAAATCGGTAACGGCACCGAAATGACTTGGGAATTAGAAAGTATTTTTACCTGCGAATATCCTGCTAATTTCAAAACAGTCTATAAGCATCAAGGCGGAAGGGGACCGTGGGGAGGAGCTCGAATTGAAGAGTTTCCGTCAGAGCAATTTGGAGAAGAGGGTCATCACGAATTAATTATTGACGACACTGCTGGCATTACTAAAGCATACGAAGCAGTAACACAATATTGCGGCTGGGCACCTATTGAAGCTGGTAAGACTATGGGATTATTTCCATACGGCAAACCAAATGATAAAATTCCTCCTATCTATTCAGACGGTGGTGGCGGTGATTGGCGAACTACCGATAGAAATTTAATTATACCAACATATCCTAACGGTGCCGAAGTTAATTTTGGAAGATATGCAGAATTAGCTACTCCGGAAAGTGTTTGGAAAAACAAAGAAGATGTAACACTGTTACAGAATCGAAGAGATATGGCCTATGCTGTTCAAACCCAAAGTCAAGCAGAAGCCTTGGCAGTTATTAGAAAAGCAGTAGAAAAAACCGGAATTAAAAATGTAGTGTTCTCCGGAGGTTACGGCTTGAACTGTGTGGCCAATTATTGGTATCTAGAACAATTAAAAGATGATGGCATTAACTTTTATGTCGAGCCAATTTCAAATGATGCTGGAACCTGTATTGGTGCAGCTCTATTAGTTCATCATAGAATAACCGGAGCCGATGCTGTTCGCCCATACGCCGACAGTTTATATCTCGGACCTAAATATGAGTACACAAAAGAAGAAATTTCAGAAATAGCTGAAAAATACAAAGCTACTAGAGTATTTGAAGCATCACATGCAGATGTTGTTGACTTATTACGAAATAAAAATATTGTTACCTTGTTTCAAGGACGCTCAGAGAATGGTCCTAGAGCATTAGGCAATCGTAGTATTTTATTTGATCCTACTTTCGAAGATGGTAAAGATTTTGTTAATCTCGTAAAACGCAGAGAATATTTCCGCCCATTCGCTGGCAGTATTCTTTATGAGCATGCACACGAATGGTTCGATATGAGAGGCATGGATCAAAGCCCTCATATGATGTATGCCATGAATTGTCAACCCGGTGTGGCTGAAAAAATTCCTAGCATCATACACGTAGATGGCACATGTCGTATACAGACAGTCAAAAGAGAACAAAATCCTCACTACTATGATTTAATCAATGAATTCTATAAAGTCAGCGGAATGCCTATTCTGTTCAACACTAGTTTTAATTTAGGTGGAGAACCTTTGGTCGAGACATTAGACGATGCAGTAAGAACGTTAGCAAACAGTTTAATGGAATATCTCTACTTGCCAGAATACGGGTTGATTATAGAAGTCAAAAACAATGATTAAAAATTTTATAAATGAACTTGAAGTTTTTGAAGTTAATTCCGATTACGAACTTTCAGTAATCGAAATTGATCCCTTCGGAGTTCGAGTTGCCGTTGTCGATAATTTTTATAAAAATCCAGATCTAGTAAGAAATTTAGCACTAACGATTCCACCTAGCAGTAATGAAAGGATTCTAAATAATCTTCCATATGGTGCAGACAGCGGAAGAATTAGTGTATTTTATTTAATGGATCATCTTGGTCCTTATTACAATAAGATAATAAAAGAAGTTTGGCCAGATATTCATAGTCAATACGAATCAAATTATTTTATTGAAAGTTTCAAAAGAGCTACTTTTATGGTGAATGTTATGACTTCTGACAATTTGCCTCCAAGACTTCCACACATTGATTTTCCAGATAAAAGATTTTTTGCTTCGGCTGTATATCTAAACACACCCGAAGAGTGTGCAGGCGGTACTTCTTTTTATACATTTGATGGAAATCTTTATGCTGATAATGTCACAGCAAATACTGTAGATAAACAAGGAAAAACGGCACCGGATCATTTTGTAGTTGATGATTGCGGCGATTGGAAAAAAGTAGGAATGGTTGAAATGAAATATAATCGAATGATCATTTACAGTCAAAATATATTTCATAGTGCCTATGTTAAACCAGGCATGTTTGTTGATGGGGTTTATAGACTGAATCAACAATTTTTTATATAAAGGTACAGCGTGAAAATAGTAATTGTAGGTGGCGGAACAGCAGGTTGGATGAGTGCTGCATATCTAGCAAGGAATCTTCCTAACGTTGAGATAACAATTATAGACAAAGAAGTCGGAACTCCTATAGGAGTCGGCGAAGGAACTATTTTAGATTTCTTTGATTTTATGAAGCAGTGTAGATTTAATTTCGAAGACTGGTTTGTAAATATTGACGCTACATTTAAAGCCGGAATTTTATTTCCAAATTGGCAAAGAGAAGGATCAGAACTATGGCATCCGTTCTTTACAGCCCTGAGATACAGCGACTATCAGTGTAACCTCTGGGAATTTCTAGCCTTCAGAAACGATCTCGATTATAAAGATTACGCATGTATGATGTATGACAGTGCTGTTCGACACAATAAAGTAGACTACAGTGATGCCGGATTATATGCGTTCCATGTGGACGCAGGAAAACTAGTAACCTATATACAAGAAAGAATCAAAGAAGAAGTTAGAATTATCAAGAAAGAAGTCGTTCAAGTTAATCGAGGTGAACACAATGAAATCACCAGCCTAGGACTAATTGACGGCACCTTAATCAAAGCTGATCTATATATCGATTGTACAGGTTTCGCCAGTCTGCTTAAAAAACAGAAAAAGATCGACATCACTGATAGATTGTTCTGCGACACAGCGGTTGCAGGAAGAATTCCATATGAAGATATTAAAACAGAAACAAGACCTTATGTTATCTGTGATGCAGTAGAGCATGGATGGATTTGGAGAATTCCTGTTAAAAGTAGATTAGGTTCTGGACTAGTATTCAATAGATCGGTAACGGATCCAGAAGATGCCAAAGATTATCTAGTAAAATATTGGAACGGTCGTTTAGATCGCGACAGCGTTCGAGTCATTGACTGGACTCCTTTTTACATTGAAAATTCCTGGGAAACGAATGTGGTATCTATAGGACTCAGTGCAGGATTTGTAGAACCGTTAGAAAGTACCGGTATTAGTCTAATCATTAAAGGTATTCAAACACTAGAACAAAGACTTCGTATTAGTTTTTACAACGATGCAGACATAGAACTTTACAATGCTATGATGAAAAGTTATTTTGAAAATGTCATAGACTTCGTGAATATGCATTATTCAGACAGCACCAATCCCGGACCGTTCTGGGATTTTGTTAGATCAAAGTTTCAACCTTCCGATAAACAACGATTTGTTCAACAGGTAATGCAAGATGCAAAATTTAGAAACACATTAACTAACAAGTTTGAACCTAACACATACGCTATGTTCAGTTTAACTAGCTGGGTCTGCTTAATGAATCAATACGGATACAAATTTGATGCTGATCCATCTACTAATCTAGCAGCAATAGCAAACAGAGAATTAAAAAACTTTTATGAAATAGAGCAGGCTAGAAAATTAAAAAGTATTCCTCATCTAGATCTCATTGATTTTTTTCATCACGGTAAAACAAAATGAACATCACAATCGTGGGAGGAGGAACAGCAGGATGGTTAGCTGCTTTAATAATTTCTAAAAGAAAACCACAGCACACAGTTACAGTGATAGAGTCTCCTACAATAGGTATCATAGGTGCAGGAGAAGGCAGTACCGGTACTATGACAAACATAATACAAAATATCACTTTCGATTATGGTTGCAACGAAAAAGAATTTGTAAATTTCTGTGATGTTACTCCTAAATTAGGAATAGAATTTGTAGATTGGTCTGGAGATAAAGACTATTATATAAGTCCTATTACCGGATCATACACAGCCGGCGTTCCTCTGGACTATGCATTTTTACACAGCCTATCAACGTTGCCTAAAAATAAACTGCATCTTTGTTCAGCAGACGGTGTTTTAATAGAACACAATAAAGACACATTGTCTCAAAAAGACGGTCCTGCTGCGTATCATTTTGATGCTCACAAGGTAGGAAAATATTTTAAGAAAGTGTGCGGTGACAAAGTCAAACATATAGAATTAGATGTAATTGAAGTAAAATTATCCGAAAGCGGAAATATCAAATCTTTAAAATTGTCCGATGGTAGGATCGTAGAATCAGATTTTTTCATAGACGCAACTGGATTTTCTAGAACATTGATGTCTAAATTAAATTGCGAATGGGAGAGCTATAAAAAACATCTTCCTGTGGATAGAGCAATGCCATTCTTGACAACCTATGAACCGGATGAAAAAATAAAACCAGCAACAACTGCATGGGCTCAAAAAAATGGATGGATGTGGCAGATACCTTTGCTTCGTAGAAAAGGATGCGGATATGTTTATTCCAGCGATTTTGTCACAGATGATGCAGCAAAAATAGAACTAGAAAAAAACATCGGTTATGAAATCGATCCGATTAGGATTATAAAATTTGACTCTGGTAGATTAAAAAATCTTTGGATTAAAAATTGTCTTGGCGTAGGATTATGCGCAGCATTTGCAGAACCTCTAGAAGCTACTAGCATACACACCACAATAATGCAATTAGAAAATTTTGCAAAAGAATTCTTAGCAGACACCATCGATGATACCCTTGTTGAATCTCGAATAAATGCTTATAACGAAACATTTGGGTATATGTATGATTTATTAAAAGATTTTCTAGTACTGCATTATCGAGCAGGAAGATCCGATACTAAATTTTGGCAACATGTAAACAGCGATGCTACTCTAACAGATTTTACTAGAGAAATTTTAGAAATCTCAAAAATTCGAAGCCCTAACTCGAGTTTATTTCCTCCAGTAGCAGGTGTTGCTGGTTGGTCACTGTGGAGTTTTATACTGGGGGGCACTGGAAATTTAACTCCATCGATCGCCGCAAAAGATCTAGAAGTATTTAAATTATCTACTACTGCGGATTTTGAATTTGCCAAATTTTCGACACACACATTAAATTCTATCGCGGACCTACCAGATAACACACATGCTATCAAAACTAGACAAAAGGTTTTTTAACATGGAAACTATGTTTTTATTTCCAGTACCTTTGTTTAAATTTGATTATCAATATACTGAAGAATCAAAAAAGATTATTGTTGATAGAATCAAAGAGATAGAATCTTTAGATACCACAGATATTTCTTTGAAGTACTCTCAAGGAAGTTACACGAGTTTTTATAATAGAACAGATATCTTTGAAGAAAGTTGTTTACAGGATTTAAAAGAATTTATTCAAAGTTCAGTTGAACAAGCACATAAACATTGCGGGCTTGGCGGCGAATTACAGTTCACAAGATCATGGGCAAATATTAATAGAAAATACAGCTATCACGAACAACATCATCATTGTCCGAATATCTGGAGTGGCGTTTATTATGTACAGGCTCAAGACAATGATGCTACAATATGTTTTGTGAATTCAAATATCATTAATTCTAGCTGGCCGTATAAAGCAGATAAAATATATAACAATGAATTAAATAGTTCTCAGACAGTGTGTCGTGTAACTTCGGGTATGCTATTAATATTTCCCAGCTACCTGCAACATAAAGTTAGCCAACACCTGTCAGACAACGAAAGAATTTCTATAGCATTTAATATGGATTTAAAATGACAGTGGCTAGATTTAAAATTACCATAGGCCTGGATCGAGATGGTACCATCAACGAAGATGCGGGATATCTTAGAGATCCTAATAGATTTGTTCCGATTCCTCAAAGTCTAGAAGCTGTGGCCATGTTGAGAGCTAAAGGTTATAATATAGTAATCTTAACCAATCAATCCGGCATCATGAAAGGCGTGTTAACGCAGACCGATGTGGAAAATGTCAATGCTAAAATGTTAGAACTTTTAGGCAAAGCAGGCTGCCCCAGCATCGATGGAATATATTATAGTACCACAAACCTCAAAGAAGATATATATGCTAAGCCTAACATTGGCATGTTCAAAAGAGCCGAAACTGAACTAGGTGTGAGATTTAAGGGTGGAGCATTTGTAGGAGATAAGATCAGTGATCTCAAAGCCGCAGAAAAAGCTGGAGCGATACCTGTCTTGGTAAAAACCGGATACGGTGAAGAAACTCTAAAAGAATTACAAAGATATGCTCATCGAGAATTAAAAAGAAAAACTATGATCTTTGACAACCTATGGGCATTTGCTGAATCGTTACCATGGAATGAAGAATGAGAATCGTTGGCGTAAGTCCATTACACGATAGTTCTGTTGCTGTAATTAACAACGGAGAACTTGAATACTTCTTTAAAGAAGAAAGACTGTCCAGATCTAAGAGAGATGGACCTCCTGTGCTGGCCATACAAAAATTAATTGAAACAATACAAGGTCCTGTAGATCATGTTTGTATCGCAGCACCCACAGGAAACGATCCCTGCGTTAGATATATTGTTACACAACTGAAAAAAATATTTAATTGTCCGGTTACAGATTACTGTCAACATCATCATTTGGCGCATGCTAATCTGGCTTTTTTTAACAGCGAGTTTGAAGAAGCATTGGTTTTTGTTATAGACAGAGACGGATCGCTCATCGAAGACTTTGCTCGAGAAGCAGAATCAGTTTTTTATGCCAATAGAAAAGATACATTCAATACGTTACATAAGAATTTTTGGGTCAAAGACATTGGGTCCGAATCAGATATAAACCGATTTTCGTTAGCAAAACTTTTCAAAGATCGCCGTCGAAACTATAATGTTGATAGTTCAATGAGTGTAGTTAAGGTCTACGAATCTGCAACTAGTTTGATCAATCAGAAACCATTAGAAAATGGAAAAACCATGGGACTGGCTTCTTATGGTAAGGATCAAGAATTTCCTAATTTATTTGAAAACGGTAGACCGTTAGATCATAAATTCCTTCACGGTTATTTTGTCATGGACGGTCATAGTACTCCGATATACAAGGATTATATTTTAAAAATAGCTCCCACGGTAACAGAAGAAAATTTTCAGTTTTATGCAGACTACGCATATCAAGTTCAGAAACAAACGCAGGCTGTGGTACTAGAAATGATACAGCACTGGGTCAAAGAAACGGGTATTAAAAATGTCTGTGTCACCGGAGGATACGGCCTCAATGTTGTAGCCAATCAGCACTACATTAAAAATTTACCAGATGTTAATTTTTATTTTGAACCGTTAGCTGATGACAGCGGCAATAGTATAGGATGTGCATTAGATCTCTATAGAAACTTGTCAGCGCATAAAAATATAAAACCTATTAGGCATACTTTTTTTCATGGTACTGCGCCGATTATTTCTGACACAGTTGGTGTAGAATGTGATGCAAAACTGATTTCTAATTTTTTATTAGATCAAAAAACAGTAGCAGTATTCAACGGCATGGCCGAATCAGGACCTCGGGCATTAGGAAATAGATCAATATTATTCGATGCAAGAAATCCTGATGCTAAAAATATTGTGAATACGATCAAAAAAAGAGAATGGTATCGTCCGTTTGCAGCAATGGTTCTAGAAGAAGATTTTTCAAAATATTTTGAAACACTAGGATTAAACAAATCAGAATTTATGACTGTGTCTTTTACAGCTAAAGATAACAGCATACCCGGTGTAACACATGTAGACAACACTTGTAGAGTTCAAACAGTATCGGAAAATATACCGCATATATATGAATTATTACAAGAATTTAAAAAACAAACAGGAACATCGGTTCTCCTAAACACAAGTTTTAATCTTGCAGGTGAGCCGTTAGTAGATACATTTGAGGATGCCGTTAGAACTTTTAACGAATCTGATTTAGATGTGTTGTGGTTTCCTGAAACTAAAAGGTGTTTAATAAAATAATGGGACCAGCAGGAAGCCAACTTAGAATAGCAGAAAACGGACAAGATTTTTTTGTTCTAGATCGAACATCGTATAAAGAACACGGATTCTTTGTCGACATAGGTGCCGCCGACGGTATAACCGGATCTAATACATTTATATTAGAAAAATTTTATAAGTGGAATGGTATTTGCGTAGATCCTAATCCAGTCTTTATGCAGAGTCTGTTTAATTGTAGAGATTCGTCAGTTAGCACATTATGCGTTTATTCAGAGACTGGTAAAATATTACCATTTAAATTTTGCACAGACGGTAATCAGTTTTTTGGATGGAATTTTAGATCTGGATTGAAATCTCATGTATCTAGCATTGATCGAGAAGTAGACAAATCTTTTTCTACTATCAATGTTCTAACAATATCATTAAATGATCTATTAGAATTATATAATGCTCCAACAGATATAGACTATATCAGTTTAGATACTGAAGGCAGCGAATATAACATACTTAAAACTTTTAATTTTGAAAAATACAACGTCAAGTGTTTCACTGTAGAACATGCTTTTACAGAAAATAGACAATTAATTAATAATTTGTTAGTTAAAAATAACTATACTCGAGTAAATGCTGATCAGTCAGGACAAGAAGACTGGTACGTAAAATTATAAGCCTCTATATTGACGCTGCATGAACCATTCTGTATTCATAATGGCGTCTTCAAATTCTTTAAAAGTTTTAGTATTTTCTTTAATTTCTTCAATTTGACGAATTAACTGCCCTTGTTCGTGAGTTAATCTAGGATCTAATCCCATTCTGTCTTTGAGCATTAACAACCAGATCGCATGTTGCCTTGGAGTAGGGTGAGCTTCGTCCCACAGTCCGTCTCTCACAGGATAGGATTTTTCTATGTCTCGATTCTTGTCAAAATGAAATTTCCAGGAAAATTCACTAGTTTCATCTATAACATTAATGATAGGATCAGCCCAGTGATCCTGATACTTGTCCCAAATATGTTCTTTATAAAATATTAGATCCGGGAATGCATCATAGAATTTTCTCATCTTATCCTTGACTTGATATTCCCCACCAAAGGTATTATCATCTAATTCGTTGCCTACTAATTGTAAATCGTTCATAGATGTCATCATCCATTTACAACCAATACCTTCTAAAAATTGAATAGCTAGTGTGATATTATTTAAGGTATGGATGAGATAGGCCTTTTCATCCCAAAAGGTATTAATCCATTTATAATCAAATACCTTGGCATTTTCTTTAGAAAATACGCTACCGTGTGTGGCCCAACATGTTCCTTCAGTTTTTGGAACATTGGTTCTCATATAATCATGCCTTAATGCACTGGTCCATTGAATAATAACTGTGTCCTGGGGACCAATCTCCATTCGGGCATGGCATTCGGCTAGCCGTTCTGCTATAGCTCGATTACCTAATCCAGCATAACCCCAATTGTAATGAAATGCTCCGTGTTCTACGCCAAGTAAATCAGCCCATGTAGGCCAATTGTAATTTGTGAAGCTGCAACCAAAAGTAAAAAGTCTCATTAGTAGTTCTCGTTTTTAATGTTTCTGATATATTCTATCATTGTTCTATGTGGAACAGTTTGACATCTTAAATGAAGAGCATGATCAACTACTTCATTCGCTCGCAATTTCGAATCCTGGTCAACCATAAATTCATATTCTTGTTTTATTTTATCAGGATCTAGTAATCCCAATCCGTGTAAAATTAAAATGTGATGTGCATCGGAAAACAATCTAAACTGACTAGATTCTATAAAATCGTCAGCGGTGGGTAATTTACTTTTCCAAATTTCTAATTTTGCTGCCAACGATTCTGGCAACTCTACGTTTCTCGCAGCAGCCCAAAAATCTGTGTTTGATTTTTTAGTTTGATAGTGCAAGACCACAAAGTCTCTGATATTTTCTAAAATGCCTGTCATTAGGTTGTTGTATTTTTTTATAACTGGTTCATTATAGTTTATGATCAGATCAGACAGCAAGAATACCTGTTGTATTGAAGTTCCTATTGAAGAAGCTTCTAATGGTTCTACAAAACTGGCGCTCAAGCCTACTGCACAACAATTTTTTATCCACGGAGTGTCCAGAGCGCCAGGAGCGAAACTTATTTCTTTTTTAATTTCTACAGAAGTGTTTAAGAATTTTTCTATTTCTGCATGAGCTGAATTTTTATCAATGTAATCGCTGTCAAAAATATAACCATTACCTGTTCGCCCATACGTAGGAATTGAAAACATCCAACCGTAGTTCATGGCCTGTGCAGTGGTATACATTGGAATATTTCCATCAGGCATTTCTGACTGAAACATTATGGCCGATTTCATCTTGAGATATTTTGAATAAGAGGTCCACTTGGCTCCTAGTTTATCGATTAACAATCTTTTGAAACCAGTGGAATCGATGTAAAAATCATATTCATATGTTCCTTGATTTCCTTTGATCGATGCGATCTCTCCTTGATCATTTAATTGAATATCAGAAATTTCGTCATCAAAAAATCTTATGCCTTTGTGCTCACTGACCATAGTTAGAAAATCATTGAGCTTGTGAGTATTAAAATGAAATTGTAGCACCGGAGAAGATGCATGATTAGACATAAACCAAGTATTCACACTGCTATCCCAAGTATGAGATGACATTAAATCTTTAGGGTCTGCAGATTCTGCTATTTGCTTGGCATAGGCATAGTGATATTTTTTTTCTGTTTGATTAAATCCAGAGCTAATGCTCTGTAAAAAATCTTTTTCTCCCCAACCCTTAAACATAATACCTGATTTAAAAGTAGAGTCACATTCTTTTACAATATCAAAATAATGAATTCCAATAAAATCCATAAATGCAGTCCAGTGTTCGGTACTGCCCTCGCCAACTCCTATGATTCCTAGTTTTTCTGATCTAATAACATCAACATCAAAAGATGGGAATCTAGTTTTTAATATCAAGGCTGCTACTAATCCAGCACTGCCCCCACCCACAACTGCGATTTTTTTAATTGTTTTCATGTTATTCCAAAAATTGTAACCATGTATTCATGATATATTTGTTACCTTGTAGAGGAGGATTTCCTCTATGAGTGTGGGTAAACGACCCGGGGACAATAAGCATAGTTCCTTGTGTTGCAGGAATTCGTTTGTGCTGATATAAAAATTCAGTTTCGCCACCTTCTTCAACATTATTTAGGTATAAAATAACTAACAATAATCTAGGACTGCTGAGAATATCACCCTGCTCGCAGTGCCAAACATGATATCCTTCTCCGGGTTGATTTTTTTGTATTTTAAATTTTCCTGTAAATCCTAGTTTCCCTACAGCTTCAATAACACCGTATTTCTTTTGGTAGGATTCAAAACAGTTCCAAAATGCATTGACAAATTCCTGTGTAAAATAATGATCTAAATCACTGACTACAGAATTACCATCTGCTTTTAAAAAATAAGTTTCGTTATCTTTGTCGATAAATCTAGTTCCTTCGGAGCTTTTTCTAGAAGTCGAATGACCAAGATTTTTAATATATTCAAAATGTTCTATGATTTTTTCGCAGGTTTGCGGTGAAACTGCATTAGGGAAAATGCCAATAAAATCGCTGATTTCGTAGTTATCCATAACTTAATTTATCATAAATACAAGACAGCACTATTCGTTGTGAACATATAAATAAAGCATAGACAGTTAAAAGGAGATATTATGGCTGAGTATAATGATTATCCAAAGGAACGGATTGATCCTAGTCATTCTAATGACCAGCAGGTCTGTTTCTTCTGCAAGAGACCCGTTTCTGAGATCAACGGAAAACTTGAAAATCATGCGCCTGACTGCAAATATAGAATAAAAAAAGAAGCAGCATAATAATAAAAGTGCTCGTTAATCGAGCACTTTTTTTTTGAATACACCCGTCTATACCTCCATAAAATAAGCAATTTTTAAAAAATCAGCGATCTTCCTATTATGGATGCATTGATAAATACGTACGGAGCCATAAAATGACCGCATTATCAGCACTTAACAGCATACGAATTATACCAAGGGAGTCTGATTTCTTAGACAGAAAGCTAGGATCTCGTGGTGAAATTTTCTTTGATCAAGCATCAAGCACTCTAAGATTATATGATGGAGTTACCACAGGAGGTATTCCATTACTGAGAGCTGACCTTTCTAATGCCGAGGCAGTTATTGGAGCAGCATTAGGAGATACTCCTCCCACAGGAGCCACAGTCCAAGCTGGAACCATATGGTTTAACACATCAAACGGCAGACTCTATATCTACTATAATGACGGAACCAGCACGCAATGGGTTCAACCAACTACTCCTAGTTATGGTAGTGGAAGCGGCGGCGGTGCAACAACCATAGACGAATTGTCAGATGTTACGATAACTAGCCCCAGTGTAGGGCAAGTTTTAAAATATAACGGCACTGCATGGGTTAATGGTACTGACAATACCGGAGGCGGTGGTGGTGGCGGAGCAACTAATCTAGACGAATTAACAGATGTTGTAATTTCGAGTCCGGCTGCTACACAAGTTTTAAAATATAACGGTACTGCATGGGTTAATTCAACTGAAGGATCCTATACATTGCCCACAGCAACCCCTAGTACATTAGGCGGTGTAAAAGTAGATAATACCACAATAGTTATCAATGGGTCCGGAGTAATCAGTGCTATTGCTGCTGCTGCTACATTTTCTGGTTCAACTGATGCTACCACTGCATCATTAACTGTAGATAAAATTTATCTACCAGCAATTACAATGTTAAATGTTACAAATTCCGGAGCTACTGCATATCTATTTGATCAATATACCGGAAACAACCCTACCATTTATGCTATCAGCGGAACTACGATAGCATTTAATTTACAAGCTGTAGGACATCCTTTCTTGATACAAGACGGTGCTGGTAATGATTACAATATTGGTCTTACACATGTAACTACCTCGGGGGTGGTTACCACAGGAAGCTCTGCTCAAGGCAAGACATCGGGAACACTGTATTGGAAGATACCACTAACTACTAACGGAAACTATAGATATCAATGTGGTTCTCATGCTGCTATGGTAGGTATTATAACTA
>JACCDW011173362.1_pt1 | contig 28615 bp, 28 predicted proteins | sample 7449781 | NCBI WGS metagenome assembly JACCDW01 (sample SAMN15323449, study PRJNA562643) | freshwater metagenome | isolation source: river surface water | place: USA:Blue River Watershed | collected 2017-08-18
ATTGCAGCACCAGCAATACCACCTGTAGCGGTAGCCATGGTTTCGGTCCCTCCCTTGCAGAAGCCTATGGTCTCTAAGACTCCAGCAAATCTATCAATTAAGTTAAAGAACCCATTCATGTATCCAAGGATTCTGTTTGCAAATGTAAACGCTGCAGCCATGGTTGGGGCAACCTGTTGCAAGGTAGTCATAGACTGAGCGGTGCGCTCGCTAATAGAACTAACCGCTGCGGTTGTTGCGCCGTACTTCTCCCCAAGTTTCTTTAGGTCTCTTCCAGCAAAACTCTTTCCACCGCTACGGGCCTTAAGCATTAGACCGTCTTCTACTTGCTTACGAAGCAGCGGGTCATTTCCAAAATACTGGTCAAGCATAGAAGCAAGAGCATTACCAGGCTGCAAAGATATCTGTACATCTTGTACAGTGATAGGTTCTCCACCCATCTTTTCTCTATTAATTTTATTCCAAATCTCATCAATAATCTGTGGCATAGGCTTTAGGCTGCCGTCTTCACCACGAATTCGGATACCAATACCACGAAGCATGTTAACGTTACGCGCTTGGTTAACAGCGCCAAATGCTCGCATAGAACCTTCAACACCAATACCAGGAGTTAGGTTAGACATCTGGGCAGCACCCATGGCTACCTGCACCATGCTTGGTCCGCCAATGCCTAGCTGACGAGCAGCCTCCATTGCCTTTGCTGTATCAAATTTGCTTGTGATAGTTCCTTGCTTTGCCATCTCTTGCAATAGAACAGTAGCTTCTTTGTAAGCTCTGTCTTGAGAGTTTTTAGTAGCATCAAGGAACCCAGCAATAGGGTTATTGTTAAATGGTTGGACTTGACCGTCTGGCCCACGTCTTCCTAAACCAGCTGTAGTTAATCCTGCCTGCTGCTGGTAGAAGACCATACGAGATGTAGCAAGCTGCATTTCAACAGCTTCTGTAGTCTTTGGCATTGCTGCCATAGTTCCAGCGCCAGCAGCAAATAGATATCTACCACCGCCACCGCCACCACCGCCACGGCCGTCATCAATAGGTCGTGCGGTTCCGTACTGCGTAGTAGCAGAGCGTACGTCAACAGGGTACGGAGGTCTGAATACTAAATTAGAATCTGGACCACCACCAGGAGGATAAACTGTGCCCTGGCTAGTGACTGTAAACGTTGGATATGGCGCTACTTGGTTTGAGGATGGACCACCGCTGTAGCCTCCACCAAATCCTCCTCCAGCGCCTCTTAACTTTCCAAGGGCAGAGCTAAGGCTGTTTCCCCAACTTGCGGTTGAGGAACCAATGGCCGAGAAGTCACGGCGAATTTCCGAGGCATATCCTCGTAACTGAGATAACAGGTTTAGCGACCTGATTGTATCGTCTGCCATTAACTTCCTCTATATCGTTGTGAGCGCTCTAGCCAGTTCTTTCTTTCACGAACTGACAAGTTGCGTATATCCGTAAACGTCCAACCAGGAAAGGTTCTTGTTAGAACCTCGTACTGGTCTAAAAGCTCTTCGTAATCCGTTTCGCTATATACGAAACAAATCTAGCAAGCTAAGTGGTAGGTCCATAGACTCACCACATGCCTTGCAAGCTTTCTTCACCTCCCCAAGGCGTGGGCCTGGGTTACGCTTGATAATCTCATCAATTATCTTGGTGCGGTCTGCCATGCCTAGGGCTAAAGCAGTAGTCGCTCCGATAGATGGTGTTCCGTCTATTGATACAATACAACCAGCTAGTAATAGAGTGTTGATTTCGGCTGGTGTCTTATCAGTGTTTTCCATCAGCCTTTTTTGTGTAATGCCATTAGGAAGAGCAACGATTGCCGTTCCTAACTTTGTTTCCATCTGCCAGCGGCGGTCTTCAATAGGTTCTTCTAAGGTACTAAATGGAACATCAGTATTTAAATCAATGTTTGCAACATGCTCATCACCACATGAAAAGCATCTTACATTTAGCTCTACTGATGGACCAAAAGTAACCTTACGAATTCCCAAAAGAATTGCGTCGCGGTCTCCTGCTAAGAGGGTATCGAGGTCTGAAACACTGGCTGTTTTATTTCCAATCTTTACCAGACCTCTTTGTAGAAGGGCGTTAAGAGCTTTACCAGAAGAACCAGTTTTTGCTACTGCTTCTTCATCTGCTCCAGTTAGCTCTTTTACTTCTGCTGTAAGGTGAAGCTGCCCCTCTTGGTCAATAAACCCTCCTGGCAGCTTAACCTCAGACTCTGAAGGGGCCAGCGTTTTGATAACTTTCGCTGGCTCCTCCATAGCCTTTTCAGCAAACTTTGCTATGAGTTGTGCATCCGTGATTACTTCTGACATCTTTTACTCCTAATAGTTTTTAATGCTTAGACGATAGGTTTGCGGTCCTGGTCAACAAAGAAGACCGATAGACCTTCGTGTACTAATGACATTGATTCAAAAAGAATCGCTCCATCAGCAGCATTTAGGTCCGTATAGTTTAGCGTAGTAATCCAAGCGTTGTGAACGTGGAAAGCCATACGAGGAATGTTTGCACCCTCTTCTGTGATTCCCTTTGTATTTGGGTGGTCCATAACATAAATCTTTACGTCTGTGCGGAAAGAGTTAGATGCTGTGGTACCTGTACGCATTGCGATTCCGTCGCCAGAAGCAGCAGCGAAGAGGCCGCGCATCCAAGTAATTGCCTGGTCATTGCCAAACAAAACTCCGCGTTGGAATGTAATAGGTGTGAATGTTGTCATTCCAGGCACCTGGTGTACGGTGGTGTTGTATCCACCTTCACGGTACTGGATTGACTGTGTGTTGATGCTTAGGCCAGAAATCTGGCTAAAGCCACCTAGCCAGCCATCAGACTTGCCCTCAGAGAATGGGGCTGTCTTAGTGCTCTGCTTAATCTTCTGAGAGAAGCGCTTGTCAGTTCCTTCTGAAATCGGCTGTGTAAATTCAGCTACAAACCGAAATGAGCGTAAGGGGTCTGACGCGATACTCGAGAATCTATTGATGATGCTTGTTGTCATTTATTGGCTCTCCTTTACGCCACAGTAACGGTGGTTCCACCGTCAAACTGACCAATCTTGATAACCACAAATTCGGCTGGACGCTGTAGAGCAACGCCAACTTCAATGTGTACTTCTCCGTTATCAATGAGGTACTGAGGGTTATTCTCAGCGTCTGCTTTAACGAAGAATGCTTCTGCAGGGGTTGCCCCACGAAGTCCACCTTGAGACCAGAACTGGGTCAAGAAGGATGTGCAAGCTGTCTCCAAACGGCGCCATAGAGCTGGGTCGTTTGGCTCAAAGATTGCAAACTCTGTCAAGTCTGTAAGAGACTTGCGTAGATAGATAAGGGTACGACGTACTGGTACGTACTTGTCTACGTAACCAGGCTTTAATGTGCGAGCACCCATAACAACATAGCCAGAACCTGGAATAAACCGAATTGGGTTAACAGGTGCTTCAGCAACGTTTAATGAGTCTAGCTGTGAGTTAGTAAGTGTTCGTGTAGAGACTACGCCAGCAACTCTAGCCTGTAGACCTGCAGGTGCCTTGAACACTCCACGAGAAGCATCAGTTGATGCGATAAGTCCGCAAACCGCTGCGCCAGCTCCAATAGTAAGCGTACGACCAGCAGCAGCTCCAAGAGCCAATGTTGGGTCCGCAATAGTTAGAGGTGGGTAGTAAACAGCTGCTAGTGAAGATGGTGTGTAGCTTGATGCCAAGCTTAGCTGGCTTGAAGGAACTGCATCAATTCCATCAATTACTAGGAACACATCATCACGAGATTCAGCGTAGCTGATACCAGCGTTAATTACGTTTGCCGCTGTCTGACCTGGCAAGTTCATAACTAGTGACTGTCGAACAACGTCGTGAGCTGCTAGTCCCGCTGAGTATTCAGTTACAGTAATAGCGTTTCCTGTAGCTCCACCTGCTAGGGCCTGGTTAGTAACAACTGCAGGGTTACGTGTGGTTCCAGTATTGGCAGAGTTCAAGTCATTAATAGTTACATAGTTTGACAAAGGATTTACTGTTAGTGGAGCGTAGCGAGCATCTGAGGTTGTCATTGATAGCTGAGTAAATGTCTCTACGATATTTGAGTCTGAGGTTCCGCCCTGATAGATAACTAGGTCAAAGTAACCAGTCTCTACAGAGTTTGCGATAGAGATATTTAAATCATTACCCCAACGACCTGCATTTTTAGCAACAACCTGCAAAGTTGCAGAAGGGCTAACTGCACGGTCATTTAAAGAACGAAGGGCAGATGTAGCAGCATTTGCAATTCTTGTTACATACAGCTGGCTTCCGCCATTTGAAAAGAACATGTATACAGCAAGAGGCAAGCTATTGCTTGTGTAAGAATTCCAAGAACCAAACTGTGTTACGTACTGGCTCCAAGATGTTACTAGTGTAGGAGTGTTGACAGGACCTCTGTCGTTTTCTCCAACAAGGGCTGAAACAAACTGTGAAGCTGTTCCAGGAATTGGTTGTACAGGGTTTAACGTTTCCTGAACGTATACCCCAGGGCGTTGAAATGCCATTTAGATTATCTCCTTAGTTAGGTTTTACGTAGGTTCGGAATGTTATAGAGGTTGTAGTCCAGAAGGAATGTTCGATGTATTGTTCTCAGTTGGAACATTAATGATGACCTCTTGTACAACTTCAGTTCTTTCTGCAGCTATAGCTGGAGTCATTTCACTAATTACCCGTATCGTAAAAACGTTACGTAACAATCTGCGGTTTCCACTTTCCGCATCTTCAAACGTATCTCGCTTTACGTATCCATCTACAAACATAGACCGCCACCCAGTTTGAGTACCGATTTGGTTACTCACTGGAAGCTTTCCATATTTAGCTGGAAACTTATTCCACATTTGGAACAGGATTGCCCTGTCATGGCGTGGGTGCCTTGCATAGGTTGTTACCTGATAGATAATGTCAAATGCCACTGGTAAGTTATACTCGTAGATATAACCAGCTTGTGGTACTTGTGTACCCATGTAGTCGTTATCGTGGATAACTCCCTGGTGCTGTCGGTCATTTGCATGAACGATGTCTACTAAATCTATAGTTACAAAAGGAAATTCTTGAGCACGAACTTCCACATCTGGATACCCAAACCATACCTTTACAGGTCTAGTTTTAACGGTTCCTGTAGGGCCGTTGGCTGCGGCAGATTTCTCGTCTGCTACTACCATCCCTTGTAGGAATCCCTTAAGGGCCTCATCCTCTGCAATAAGAAACTGGTTACCCATGGAATGCCTTTGTTTCTGTGATTAGGGCATCTATAACCGCGTCATCAAATATCTTTACTACATACTTGTCTAGGCTATTTGAGAACGGGCGTATGGCTGCCTTATGAGGGGTTTCTTTGTTTCCGTACTCAGAGTCATACAGTGCATTCTCGTGTTGTTCTGGGTAGTCAATTTGTAGGTTATCTTTGGTATAAGAGACCTGCATATTGCTTGTGAGGTCGTCGGACCATCCAGACTTTTGGGCACGGGAACGGAGGTCGGAGGTCATTTCCTCTACGACCATCTGGGCGTTTTCGTTAATTAGCTTTTCTGCGCTTGCCAATTTTTTTCCCCATAACGTATCCTGCCACTACTCCAGCCACCATTGCCGTAGTGTGAGGTCTAGGTATTGCCTTACTGATAGCTTCTCTGAACTGAGTGTCAGAGGCTGAAGATATCTTTTTAGACATGGCATCCTAGAGTTCGCAGGGTACAACGCAGGGGTGAAGCTTCGAATCCCGCATGGATTCACTACTAGGATAAAGCAAAGGGCCCCTTTCGGGGCCCTAAGCGATTTACTTCTTTTTAATCTTCTTAATGATTTTGGCGTCAATCTTCTTATCTTCAGCCATCGTCTTGGGCTTCTTCTTGGCTCCATGGGCCTTGTCAGCCTTTTCAAACTTTGCCTTCTGAGCAGGGGTCATACCCTTGGTCATGGCAGCATCTTTCTTCTTATCTTTGGCCTCTGTGTACTTGCCTTTCATAAATGAAGAGGCCATTACATACCCTTCTTTCTAGGCATAGAGGCCTTCTTAGCCTTTGCAGGTGCAGCCTTCTTTGCAGCAAACTTCTGGTTCGCCGCCTTGAGGGTCTTCATTCCGTGCTTGTTCTTTGGTTGTCCACAGCCGCAAGTTGCGCACATTACTTCCTCTTTCCTTTTGCACGAAGGGCAGCGAAGTCAGAGCCTTCTAGCTTGCCATCCTTATCCATATCAAGCTTCTTCTGCTTAGATGACATGCCCTTTGGAGCAGCCTTCTTTGCAGTCTTCTTGCCTTTGCCGTAGCCAGGCTCGCCTTTCTTCTTACCGCATCCACACATTACGCACATTATTTTTTCTTCTTTCTTGCAGCAGCCATATTGTCGACGAGGTTAGGGTAGGGACGGCCTGCTGCCTTCGCCCTAGCCTTAGCAGATGCTTTCTGCGACTTACTAAGTTTACTAGTTTTTCCTGGGGTTGGGTCTTTCTTCTCCCAGACTGGCTTATCTTTTTTTGCCACTGCTTGCTCCTTTTTTTATCTTCTTAGGAAGCTTCTTACCCTTAGGGGTCTTCTCTTCCCACTCCTTAGCCATCTCTGGATGCTTGGCGTACATGAACTTACGCTGGGCCTGAGACTTAAAGGGCATTAGAATGTATCTGAGAATAGAACCGTTACTGCGTTAGAAGCGGTTCCAGCAGATGAAACTGCATAAAGTTTGTCGTTAGCATTTAACCAAACCTGGCTTGAGCTTGTTGACTTGTTTACCTGTAATCCTTGAGTGGTACCTGTAGTAGACACGTTAGGTCCGCCAATAAAAATTGGGTTGTTATCGTTATTAAAAATTAATACCGCTGTATAAGGGCTTTTAGGATGAATAGTTGCGATAAGAGTAGGAGACGTTCCTACTGTGTAAGTTTGGTGGTCAAGGGCCATGATGCCTCCTATTTAATGTACCCAGCAAGTGCCAGGAACTGTGGGTCATTGACCATTTCGTCGGCCATTACCTGCATACATTCTACAACCAGAAGGGTGAATCTTTCAGCGACAATGCCAGCCTGTTGGATGTAGTAAGGGCGGTATACCTGCCCCTTCCATAGGATACGGCCACGAGCCTGTAAGTCTGGGTTACCAAGAACCCCTGGAGCAATTCTTTCTACATCTTCTGCGTTAAGGGTTAAGTGAAGAGAGTCGGCGCCATAGTAACCACGTGGGCTGTTCTTAACGCCACCTTGCTTAATAACTGCTCTAACTACTGGCAGTTCAAAAGGACCACGCCATATACGTCCACCAGTAGATGTAGATAAATCTTGGCCCACATCGTAGATAGGGTCTAACACAGTAGCTTCAGGGTCCCAAATAAACCATTGGGCTATAGTTCCAACTGGTCTCTTTAGGTCTGCGTCTACGCCCTCTAGTACCTTGTCGGTTTCAAAGTCTGCGTCAAAGCGACCACCTGGTGCGTGAGCTCTCAATCTTCTACCGCCTTCTTGTAGAGTTCTAGGTTACCGACTATTCGCTCATCTGTAGGGCTCAACTCTGCGGCTATGGTTCCAAATTCAAGGGCCATCTTCTTCTCACCTAACCAGAACGCACATACAGCAGCTAGGTCGTAAGGCTGAGCTCCCCAGGCAAATGCCTCATTTAAATAGTCCATGCTTTTGTTTTTAATATTGATTGCTTTCTTAGCCCACATATAGCACTCTTCAATACGGCCTTTGTCATAGTGGAATTGAGCTAGCTCTACATAGGCTTCGCGTTTAGCAGGCTCTTCCTGTACAGCAAGCTTCCACCACTTAAGCTTCTCAGTTTCATCTGTAGAACATTTAGCGATGTAGCGCATTGAGGATGCTCGTTCAGCTTTCCACTGCGCTTTAGGTAAAGATAGGTGTCGTTGAAACTGGACCTTAGCTTCCTCTAACTGGCCGTGAAAAAACAGCTCACGAGCATAGTAATAAGCGTTACGGTCATTGTTTGGGTCTTCTTCTATAGAAAGTTTAAGTAGGGGTAGGTACTGCCCACGGGACTTGGTGTCATCTGCTTTATGCCATAGTCCTAACTTTGACCAATACTCTTTTTCAACAAGGCGGTCTGTGTATAAGCACTCATGAACTGGATGCATCCATCTATATCCATGGCGTGCGTGAATCTTATCGCCAGCAAACGTTAGGCCTGGGCTTCCATCTGGATTAAAGTTCCATGTATAGTCGTACCGTATACGTGTGCTACCAGCGGGTATCTTTTCCATTTCATCGCGCCAACCTGGGGCTAGCACCTCGTCCATGTCAAGAGAGATGCAGTAGTCAATGTCATCAGGTAGTAGGGCCAATGCTGCGTTACGTGCATCATCAAAACGCCATGGTCGTACGCTTATTACATGCACATGTATGCCGAGCTCTCGTGCTTTTTCCACGGTCTTATCTACAGACCCAGTGTCAGCAATCATCAGGTAGTCCGCTTCTTTGGCACTCTCGTACCAGCGTTCTACAAACTGCTCTTCATTTAATGCGATGGTGTATACGGCTATTTTCATATTCAAATTGTATCCTTAAATAGAAAAGCCCCGCCAGTCCCTGAGGACGGCGGGGAGCTATTTCTAATCTATATTAAGCTAGAGTAGCGAACTCTACGCCACCATAGACGGTTACGCCGCCATCTGGTGAGTAGAACTTAAGAACTGTCTTGCCTGTACCAGAAGCAATGCTTGGAGCAGAGCCGCCGTCCCATGTGATGCCGTTAAACGCTACTGCGTTTGCACCACGGTTAGCAATCTCAACCTGCCAGCGTGTTCCGTAGCTTGCTGGAACCCCAACAAAGTTTACGGTAACCGCACCAACTAGGTTAGTGATTCGGACAAATGAACCACTAGTAGGATTGATATTTAGGGTACCTGTTGCTGCTGAAAAGGTCTGAAGACGGCCTGTAACACCTACGTTGATGTAGGCATCGTTAGACTGTGTTAAGACTGTAGGCTGTGAAGAAATTGCCATTACTTGTCTTCCTCTTCTTCCTCTTCCTCTTCTTCAGGTGCTTCGATAGCGTTTGCGTCATCGAATCCCGCACCGTTCCAAAGAACCTTTGCGGCTTCTGGCATGCTTGGTGGATACCAAACACCGTTAATGCGTTCCCAGTCACGAGATGGTTCTGGGTCTAATCCGTCAAGATTGACTACCTCAAACACTAGGCCTAGTGCGCCTAGTGCAGATTCGTCCTCGGCAACCTGTACCTGAGTAATCTTGTTGTTATCTACTAATGCATACTTTGGCATTGTTTACCCTCCTAGAGTACGGCCTTGTCGAACCAACGAATCATAGCAAAGCCGTCAGCACCGTTACCACCAAATGACTGGTATCCATAGTACTGGCAACCGCCAAGGTCAACGTCAACGACGTCGCCAGCATCCATGTATAGGAATTCCCATGTCACATCGAAGTATGCTGCGCCAGCTGGAGCGGCAAGTGTCTGCCAGTAACCAGATGTTGCGCCTGATGCACCTAGGTATGTGATTGTGTTAGTTCCTGAGAACTGGATATCGAATGTTGGGCGGTCTTCACGAATGATTACGTTGTTCTCATTCTTCCAACGAACTGTTGGACGTACACGCTTTGGTAGACCAGTGAACTGTGCTGATGTAACACCGCCAGGAGCAGTTGTTAGACGAGCAGCCACACCAGGGAATACTAGCGGGATACGTGGAAGAATTGGGAAGGACTGCCACGATGTAGTAATCTTTGCATTACCAGTGTCCTGGATGGTTGTACGTAGAACGTTTGAACCATAGAAACCAGCCTGTGCTGAGATTACAATATTTGCGTTATATACAGGGTTCCACTTGAAGAATTCAGATGTGATAGCTTCATAGTTAACCGCTGCGTTTGCAGAGTTGTGTGTGAGTAGGGTCTGAGGAACGTTGGTCCAGTTAGAACCGCCTCCACCGCCACCTGCACCAGTGTTGGCTACTGCGTCAAGACCACGTGCATAGTAGTCAGCTGTGGTTGAAGCTTGGGTTGCCAACCATGTTGGAGCACCCTTACCGCCACCGTTTTGACCAATACCAGGCATTGACTGAGTAATTGAGTTTGATGCAGACCATGCTGCACCACCTCCACCGCCACCTAGTGGTAGACCAAGTGGAGAGCCAGAGTTAAGACCATTAAGTAGAACACCAGGTCCGCCCTTACCGCCTTCACCCATAGGGTGGTTGTTGTTAGTACCAGTGTTCCAAACAGCGTAACCACCTTGGTGACCACGCATTGGCCAAATCTGCATAGAACCGCCACCTGTGCTGCGGAAACCATCAACAGAGTTACCACCAGAAACACCTACACCGTAGTGACGAGCAGACTCACCTGCACCGCCAGCACCTGCGCCACCACCTGCAAGGGTAGTAGTTGTGCTTGAACCGTTAGCAGCGTGTCCACCGTTGTTACCACCGATGAGGCCGTACTGCCAGTGTGTAGAGTTGGTGTTAAAGGTACCGCCACCGCCACCACCTTCTGCAGCAAGAGTGCCGAGAGATGAAACGATTGGGGTTTGACCAGCCTGACCAGCATAGAAGTAGTTGACGTTATCAACCTTCTTGTATGTAGTAGCTACTGCTGCAGGCTCTAGCTGTGGAGCAATAATGTGGTGTTCGATTGCAGAACCTGTAGCAGACTGCGCAGCTTCAAGAACCATAACACCAAACTTAGCCCAACGAGCATTTACTGGAGAAGAAGCTCCGTTTACTGCTACACGTACTGGGTAAGTTACGTTAGGCATCTGCTGTGTAGAAGTTGCTACACCAGAGATTGGCATGAATACGTTGTTACCTTCTGTACGAAGGACTGAGTTGAAGTCAGCATCGAAGTACTCAATAAATCCACGAACTGGACGGTATGAGTTAGATGTACCTGTTGCCACTACGAATGCAGAACCTGAATACTGAGTATTAGGAGCTACACGTACGAAGCGGTGTGCGGTCTCAAGGTTTGCACCAGAAGCAGAGTTAGTCTGCATGAGCATTGACTGAGACTCACGGTACACAGGCATACGCCATGTTGAGGTGTTAGTTCCAACTTCAAGCTGTAGGTTATCAATCCAGAAGTTTACTGAGCCCTGCTGGAACACAATAACTGGGTAGATGAACTGAGGTGTTGCACCGAATGGGTAGACACCGTTTGCTTGAGTTGTAGCAATAGCTGGGGTGCTAAATGTTGCTGAAAGACGACGCCATCCTGTCTGACCAACAGTAACGTTGGAACCGAGCATCTGAACACCAGCTGGGTTAGAGAAGTTAACTGTGGTGTTAGTTAGAGTAGCGTTGGTTGTCTTGTTGATGCTGACGGTTGTACCGACTACGTTGGTTACAACAGTGTCTGACTGAATACCAGAACCTGTGATAGCCATACCAATCAAGATACCTGTTGCATCTGTAACTGTGATGGTTGTTGCGCCGTTTGAACCATTTGCAGTGGTTGTGAATGCGCCACCGTAGTTGGTCAAAGTTGCTGGTACTGACTGGCGAACGAAGAATCCGTTTGCTGAGTTAGCATCAATAGAATCAGTTGTACCTGAGTTAGAGCCACCAAGGTAGCTAACGTTGGATACTGCGTTACGTGATGCACCAGTTGAACGAAGCTGGAACAAGATTGGTGTAGATGTGCTGATATTTACGTTTGTTGAAATATAAGCAGAGAAGGTATAGGTAGCGCCTGGGATATAAGGAACGCCCTGGAAACCTGTAGAGGTAGTTGTACCGTTAGAGGTTGTTGTTGAGTTCAAGCTTGAGAACTGAACCCATGTAGGAGCACCAGCAGATGTAGATGAGCTGGTACCGCAAATAAGACCGTTAATACCTGCTGCGCCTGAGTAAGAAACTGTAGCGGATACAGTTCCAGTCGCCGTTGCTGCCTGTGAGATTGTGATTGTAGTAGCGCTGTCTACGCTTAGAACCACAGTTCCAGAAGCAAAACCAGTTCCTGTGATGTACATATTTGGATATACATCGAGGGTGCTGTTCAAAGTTACTGAGGTAGAGCTAAGGGTTGTTGTTGCAGTCTTAGTGTATCCGCCAACCATTTCTGGAAGTTTTGTAGGAACACCAGCGTTGTTGATTGCAAATGTTGAAAGAGCAGTACCGAACTGACGAATCAAGTTACCTGAAAGTACCGCAGCGTCTTCTAGCTGAGATACGTTTGGCATCAAGATGTTATTAGATAGGTTCTGGAAATATGGAGAACCTGCGGTATTGCCAGTCTGTGGGTTAGAAGAGATTTCAGAACCTGCAGAAGAGATATTGTAGAAGAATACGTTAGATGGGCGTACTACAGAAGTACCGTTTGAGAAGCCGATAACTGTAGCAACAGTCGCTGTGTTAGCTACTGTCAAGCTCACTACGTTTCCTGAGATACCAGCAATACGTGCGTTAGAGCCGATGTTGGTACCAGTTACAAGCTGACCTACAGTTAGACCAGCAGCATTTGGATATACGGTAATTGAAGATTGACCAGAGATACCAGTTGCTGAACGGAAGTAGGTTGCGCTATCCCATGACTGAACGCTATAGTCAAAGTCTGGGTTTGTTAAAAGGTTAGCAATTGTGATGTTTCCGAAGATTGTTGCTGAGCCGTTACCACCTGGGAGGGTGTTAACAGTATCAGTAGCAGAAGAAACTGCTCCCTGACCACCCTGACCACCTGCACCGATTGTTACGTTGTAGGTTGTTCCTGGTGTTACTGCAAGGTTCTTTACAATTACCTGTCCACCAGCGCCACCGCCGCCAGCCACATTCTGTGAGCCGCCACCGCCACCGCCGCCGCCGCCAACAAGGACGACCTGAGCATAGGTGACACCAGCAGGCGCGGTCCAGGTACCACTGGCTGTAAAGGTGGCCTCATTGACAAACAAACGACCCGAATTGTCATTCGGGAAGACGATAAAGTCTTTACTTGAGGAGATTGCCATTTATAGTTACCTGTCCTTTTCTTTTATTAAGAAATCAATACGCCAGAAATCAAAACATCAACAGAAGCGGCTACGTCTGCTGTTACTGTGATTGTTTCTGCTGCGTTTAATACTGTGCGGGCATCAAAGTTTACAGTTCCGTTTGCTGGAACCTGAAGACCTGTGCAGAAAGAAAAGCCACCAGTTGTGATGGTAACTGTTCGAGTTGCAGCCGTCTTATTTGATAAAATAATGTTTGTAATAATGGCAGTGTTACTTGCAGGAACCGCATACGCAGAAGCATCCGTGGTTCCAGCGGTAAGTGCCCTAAAACGTGTTACTGTTGTAGGCATTAGTCGAGTACTCCTATATACGCTAGTACGGTTAGGTTATCGGCCTCTGCCTGAATGGCAGCGACCTTATTATTTCCCGCAGTATTTACTGCAGAAACCTGAGTAGAGCCAGCTGTGTTAACAGCAGTTACCTGTGTTGTACCAGCGGTTGTGATTGCTGTTACGCGGTCAGCGGTTGCAGCAACGATATCATTGACGCCCAAAAGGGTGCCCATAGTCTCAAGTGCTTTAGCAACATAGATTAGGTCTTGAGCAGTATACGTACTAGCATTTAGGCTAGCAGTAATCTCATCCTTGACCGCATTAATCTGCGTGCTAAGCGATGTATAGTCTGGCATGGGTTATTTTACCTACCTTCCGAGGTCATTAAAAGTATAGCGTCTTTAAATATAGGGTCACCGTAAACCATGGGAATTATGCCTGAGCCTCAACCCATGAGATACGAGCCGAGATGTTACCTGCCGCTGTACCGATATTTGTAGCCGTAAGGACGATGATGTCTGGGCCGTTAGGGTAGCTAGGGCTAGATACGTTACCGTCACCGCTGATAATCGAGTTACCAAGGTCGCGGGTAGTACTAAGGTCGAAGTTAGAGACGTTGTAGTTGGCAGCGCCACCACCGTTTTCAGAATAGAAAGATGCCACAGAGTCTCCACCAGCAATACGACCAGAGGCAGGCTGTGCGCTACCCGCTCCAGGACCAGTATTATCAAAGTAGATAATCTGAGCCAAAGAACCTGAACCCACTTGGTCACGAGCCCAGTCGTCAGGAAGACCGACATAGCCAGTACGGGGGGTGAAGACCACACCGCCAGAGACGTTACCTGTGTGAGGAACAGATACGGTAACAATGTTTGCTGTTACGGTCGCTACCTGAGCACCAGCTCCAATATTAGAACCTGTGACAATCATACCTGGAACGATACCGTTGGTACCCGCAGCATCAGTTACAGTTAGCTGCAGCGTTCCTGATGTACCTGTACATGTACGGGTAGCAGCCAGGGTTGCTGGAGCGTAGGTGTTATAGAAGATTTGGTTAGGGTTTAGGATTCCATCAATACGGAATTGTCCGTTAGTGGTAACTCCAATTGAGTTTAGCTGCAGCTGCATGCGGTTAGTAAGTTCTCGGATACCGAAGTTACGAGCAATACCGTTATCTACAGATGGAGCTAGACGTAGAGCAAGGAGTGGGCGGGTAACACCAGCAGCCACGTTGAGCAGCTTAGTCATACCACCAGTAAAGATGAAGTTCTCATCGTTATCAAAACGACCATCCATGATTACTGAAGAACCCCAGTGGCTGATGATTGGTGCGCAGTTCTGAGTAATTGACTGAACCGCAACCTGGGCATCTCCACCAACACCTGTAATAGATGAGTCTGGCGTAAATGTAACTGGTGTTGTCGTTCCACTAAATGTAAATGGTGTATCTGGATAGACGTTTGTGATAGAAGCACGACGCTGTGAGATAGTGATTGGGTAACCACGCTTTACAGGGTCAAATGCTCCAATAGCTGAGTAGCGCATGATTTCGCAGTTAACAGCGTCACGTACGTAGATAAATCCAGCAGGTGGGAAATTTCTTCCATCTTCAACGTACATAGTAGTGTCGTTTGGACCAAGCTGGGTTCCTAGGTTTCCTGAAGGTCCTGCAACCATCTTTGTAAAGATTGATGGGTCATTAGAGACTTCGTAACGAGCAGGGAGGTTACCTGAACGCTGGTAAGCACCGTTGTTAACGTTGTTCTGTGGAAGTCGGTGGCACCAGTAAATCTTTCCATTTACTCCACGCATACCCCAACGAACGGTACCAGCACCGTACCAGGTGTAGTCGATGTAAACCATCTGCATACGACCAACATCAAGCTTATAACCTGATGGGCCTTCTCCATCAAATTTATCGATATTCCACTCATCTTGTGAGAAGCGGTCATTCTGTGTAATAAGGTAGCGAGTACGGTTACCCGTAGCACCACGATAGGCTGGAGAGATATTTAGAGAGGTAGCGCTGTTAATAGCAATAACCTTGTAAGAAGAACCCTTGATAACAATGTTCTGACCTACAGTAAGTTGCTTGCGGAACTGTGTGTTAAGACCAGAAACAAAGCTTGAATTCTTAACAACGTTTACTCGACCAATACCTTCTTTTTCTGAGTGACGGCGAACGGCAAACATCTTCTGCCCATCGTACTCAAAGTAGAAACCGTTCTGGTCATCAAACATACCTGTGCGTGTAACTGCGCCGTACCATTTACGAGCGTGGACGTATACGTTTGTTCCACCAGGGTTCTGGTCTACTAGAGGAAGTGCTTCTGTAAGAACTACTTCATACTCAAATGTATTAACGTCGATAACGCGCTTAACGATAAAGTCATTTCCATTAAACGGGTTGTAGCCAAAACGTGTTCTAACACCTTCAATATCCACAGTAACGCCTGCTTGCATACCATGGTCTTGAACGGTCTTAACAGTGACGATGTTAGTTCCAACTGAACCACCGCTAATAAATAGCTGCTCTACGTCATATACAGGCGTTAGCTGAGCACCTGTAGAGAACTGCATTCCCTTACCAGACTGGTAGCGGAAGTAACGGCGAGTCTGACGAATGGTTGCAGAGCCCATAGAGTTTGTAGCAGTAGATAACGAAACACCACCATCATAAGGGCGCTGGATAACGTAGCCGTCACCCTTTGTAAAGATAAGTGCAGTTGTAGGAACGGATACTGCTGACTGCTGACGGTCTAAAGCAAACTCAAGTGTTGTTTGAGTAGGCACCTTAGTAACCTGCCAGTTACCATCAAAGCTTTGAGTACCAGATACAACAATAAGGTTTCCTGGATATACGCCGTGTGGTTGGTCAAAAATAGCGGTTACAGTAGAGATTGGCGCTGCGCCATCTACAGTTGCTCTCCAACGATTAAGGGTGTTAACACCACCAATTGGGAAGTTACCGCCAGGGATGTGTGCGCCGTCAAAGATGTCTCCACCATATACAGTTGTAAGTGTTCCAGAAGACACATCTCCAGCAATAGCGCCACGAGCTGTATAAGTAAATGTTGTGGTGCTTGGGACCGAAGTAACTAGTGAGGTTCCTTCTGCAAGGTAGTTAAGTGTTTCTTGTACAGAAACAATCTGTCCTGGGGCAAGACCGTGTGGAAGAGCAGTTGTAACAGTCATGCTAGAGCGTGGGCGTACGCCGTTTCCAATAATGGAAACCACGTCAAAAGAGTTACCTCCAGAGGCCTTAGCAAAGAATGATGGGTATCCGTTAGATAGGAATAGAGCTTCCCATTTAGATGGCTGTACTGAGTACTCAAAGTCAGTATCCATAAGTGACTGAGGCTCAGAGGTACGAAGCTTTTGTGCACCGTCAATAAAGGTGTCATCAAAAGTAATCTTTTGGTGCTCATCGTCAACGACAATTTGAAGGGTATCTGTTGACAACATACCTGTGGTGTCAACGTTTGGATTTAGTTGAATTACTGTTTGGGTAACATTGCTACCCATAGGATTAGAAATATTGTAATCTGGGTAAACGTAACTTGCGGTGATTGTCTGGTTTGGGTCACTGAAGTTGAAAAGAATCTTATTGCGTGTAGAGTTGACAATAAGGAACATGTGGATACGCTTAATGTAGCGGTCAATGGTAATCGTCTTAGTAGTCGGATTCCATGTGTAGTACTCAGGCGCAATATTGCGTGCCATTCACTTACCTTCCTATATCAACGAAATCGGTGGTATCACGGTCTGAACCACTGTTGTAAAGTTTGTTACTGCTCCAACTGGAAAATAGATTCCAGTTTGTAGCAGAGCATCATTAAGAAGCAGTTGTCCTACTCCTCCATCACCAGCTGGTCCTGCAACACCTGTTGGTCCACGTTCACCAGTCGGTCCTGGGGCACCAGCAACGCCATTGGCACCTGCAGGTCCTGTTGCGCCGTTGGCACCCGCTGGACCAGTAGGTCCTTGAATACCTGATGCATATACTAGCGCATTCCAGTTTTGTGTACCATTACCAACCTTGAACTTTCCAGTGTCAAGCTCAAGACCTAGTTCACCTTCTGAAAGAAGAGGATTAGCTGAAGACCACTCGGCCGCAGTTCCACGACGTAGCTGTAACTTAATTGCCATTAATCGTTAACTCCTCCACCATTGATAGTGATAACTCCACCGTAATTAGTACTTGGGCCGCCACCATCTACGTTAAGTAGTGTAGTGCCTGTAGGGCCTGTTGGACCTAGTAAACCTTGATTTCCTGTTGGACCAGTTGCTCCAGTTGGACCTGTTACACCTTGGATACCTTGCGCTCCTGTTGGACCAGTTGCGCCTGTAGGACCAGTATTACCGATAGATGCCGCAACAACTACTTGCCAACCAGCTGGGTCATCAATAGGTGTAATACCCGCAGTAGATGCGTTATTACGACGTAAATAAGTTCCCTTTAATGTTGGAGTATCGTAGAAAACAGCCTGTCCAACTTGATAGGAAAGACCGCTTTGCCATGTTCCAACAACAGTAAATGGTTGAGGACCAGTAGCACCTGTCGCACCAGTAGGACCTGTAATTGAAAGACCCTGTACACCAGTAGGTCCTGTTGGACCAGCAACACCAGTTGCGCCTGTTGGTCCTTGAACCTGACCAGCATTAATCCACTGGTCGCCATCCCAAATGAATAGATTTCCAGCTACTAAATATGGGTCTCCAGTTACAGGAGAAGGAACAGCGGCCTGTAGTTCAGCAAAAGTACTAAACGCATTTAGGATATTTAATCCGCGACCTTGTGGACCTGTTGGACCAAGCGGGCCTTGTGGACCAGTTACACCCTGAATACCTTGTGGACCTGTTGGACCAGGAACAGTTGATACAGGTCCTGTTGGACCTAGTGGACCAATTGGTCCAGCGATACCTTGAATACCTTGAGGACCAGTGTCACCTTGTGCACCAGTAGGTCCCTGAATACCTTGCGGGCCTTGTGCACCAGTTGCACCAGTTGGTCCTTGAATAGCGCCAGCGCTAATCCATTGTGAACCGCCCCATACAAACAGAACACCATTAATTAAGTAACCGTCACCAGTTGCACCAACAGGTTGAGCAGCTTGAAGTTCTGCTAGTGAGTTATAAGTTCCAAGAACATAAATAGAAGCACCAGCAGGACCAACGGCACCTGTTGCACCTGTAGGTCCAGTCGCACCTGCTGCACCCGCAGCACCAGGGGTACCTGCGGCACCCTGTACACCTTGAGGTCCTTGTGGACCAGTAGGTCCTTGTACACCAGGGGCACCAGCAATACCTTGAACACCCTGTGCTCCAGTAGGTCCTGTTGGTCCTTGAATGCCTTGAGCACCTTGTGGACCTGTAGGTCCAGGGACAGTGCTTGCAGCGCCAGTTGCACCCGTTGCACCTGTTGGACCCACTGGTCCAGCAGCTGTTAAGGAGAATGAACCATTAAGCGAAGAGTCTTCTTCTGCTACAAAATAAAGAGTTGCGGGTCCTGTAAACGGCACATCCCAGAACACAGTTCCAACATCAACACCAGCGGTAAAGTTGGCACTAAACCCTGTTGTATATTGCGCACCTGAGTTGTAGGCTCCTGCTGTAGTTTGTACTCTAAATGTGTAATCAGGAGTATTTATATCAATACGGTAACGAAGTCCTCGAATTACAGTAATTGTTGGATTTGTTAAACTATTGATTACATAGGCGCTTCCGCTACGTGTAACGGATAGGTCAATACCGCCAGAGATACCCTGTGGACCTGTAGGTCCTGGGACTACAGATGCAGCTCCTGTTGGACCAGTAGGTCCTGTAGGACCTGTTGCTCCAGTAAAACCAGGCTCACCAGCAACAGTAAAACTCCAGTTGCTAAAGATTGCTCCAGTTGTTCCTACAAAATTAATTACGTCAACTGTTATTTGTGCACCATTTACTGCTGTTACAGTTGCGTCTAAGAAAACAGTGTTAGTCGCTACCGCTCTAATAATTGAGTTAACAATATAAGGGTGATTAGCAACGCTTAGTGTGAATGTTTTTGTACCAAGTCCTAGGGTAATTGGGCTTACAGAAGTGATGCCAGCAAAACCTTGACCTACAGCACCTGTAGGACCAGTGGCACCTGTAGGACCCGCAGGACCAACTTCACCTTGTAAACCAGAGAAACCACGTGCACCTTGTGGACCAGTATCACCTTGAGGACCCGCTAGACCAGTAGGTCCTGTTGGTCCAGTTGGGCCAGTGTCGCCTTGAGGTCCAATAGCACCTTGTGGTCCAAGTGCGCCTGTAGGACCTGTTGGTCCTTGAGGTCCTGAAGCACCAGTGGCTCCAGTAGGACCTTCTAGATTACCGACGTTCTTCCATGCAGAAGTTACGGTATCCCAAATAACTAAATTGCCATTAGCAAGTAACCAAGCATCGCCAGCTGAGCCAGTTGGATGTGCAAGTTGAAGAGCAGCAAGAGTTGCGTACTCTCCTAAAAGATTTAATCCTTGGCCAGGCGCACCAGTAGGTCCTGTTGCTCCAGATAAACCAGAAACACCTTGAGGACCCGTTGGACCTGTAGGACCAGAGTTTCCTTGATTGCCTTGTGGACCAGTGGCGCCAGTTCTACCTGTAGGACCTGTTGCACCCGTTGCTCCAGAAGGAAGTGTAAGTGTGTCAAATACCCATGCGTTATTACTACGACGATATAAACGTAATTGAGTAGCGTTGCCCGTAATGCGAACAAAAGCCCAATTAGTTGGGACTGGGTTTGGATAAGCTGTTTGAAGGTCAGCTAATGTATCAAATACTCCAAGGTAACGAGCGTAATCGCCCTGAGGACCTGTGGGACCAGTAGGTCCAGTTGGTCCTGTTGGACCATTTAGAGGACCTGTAGGACCAGTAGGCGTTGGGTACCAATTACCGTTATCTGGTGGAACTATAATAATGTCTGGCATATCACTCCACCGTTGTCACTTGCTGGGTCACGAAGGTCTGTCCTCTTAGGAAGGTTCTTTGGAAAGTATTATCCACAGATGATGTGGCTTGTAGGTCCCAAAAACCTCTGACTGGGAGATAGCGTGTGTCCTGTTGTGGTAGCGAAATTCTAATACGTCCAGTCTGAACGTCCACAATTGTAACATTGAAGGCTACCCACCGAGTAGGTGAATTTGGATAGGTTCTAATCTCTGCAGAAAACTCTAAATTGGTTACAGGGGCCCCAAGAATGAAATCCTGTGAGTAGCTATCGCCCTGGTTCATAACAAGGTCTTGAACCTGGATAGTGGACGGGAAGGTGGTTCTACCTAACATATCGTTCTGTATATACACACGCTCTGGCTTACGTCCATCGTCAAACTCTTGTGGCATGTAAATAGGAACAAGCTTGTTAGTTCTGGTTGAGGCTCTACGCAGTGTTCCTACCTGAATACGCCATAGGCCAATATTAAGTTGCGAACATAGTTCTTTATACTGCTGTTGTCTTTGTGCAATCATGCTTGTTAACTGTGCATAACGCTCACTACGTGGAATTACCACACCGTCTGGAGCAGTGATATTAATGTCAAAAGCGGCGTCGGTTGCTAATACCCATAGTGCCTCAATAGTTGCCAAGATAGCAATTGGGTACTCTTCTACGACAGGTAAGGTGGCCATAGTAACGCGGCTACCGTAGGCATCTGTTCTTTCGTAGGTATGCTGCTCAATGGCAGTATTAATAAATCTAGTGATATCTGCGTCTGAGAAGTATCGGTAAGCGGTACCGTTTACTTTAAGCAACTCCCCATTAGCAACTGGGTTTTGAAATCTAAGTCTTCCTGTATCAACCTCTAGCTTATAGCCAGTAGGGGCAGGGATAAAAGTTTGAGACACTGTTACTAAAAGAGTGAAGGGGTCTACAGGTTTTGCGTTTAAATAATACTCTCTAGTAACGCCATCGCCAGTAGCCTTAAATTCGAATTCGCGTGCCTGGTCACCAAGCTCAAGGCGAGTTCTGGATATTAAATCCGACAACAGGGCCACTAACTAACTCCTAACGATAGTAACGAAAAAGCGGGCAAACTTTAGTTGCCCGCTGATTCGCCCATTAAATGCTAGATAACTCCAGCGAGGTAGCCCTTTTCCTGTAGGTGTTGAGCTACATGCTTGGACACTTTGTACTTCTGTCCAGCTTTAAAGCTATAGAAGTTTCCTACTCCTAGAGTCATGTTTTCGATGTCTTCTACGACACGGATTACTACTGAGTCTTCTTCTTTGTTAGCGACTACAGTTACGGAATCCTCAATAACAGTTGCTCTGTTTGGAATAGTAGCGTCTACAACTTCATCAAGTTTAATCTGGGCTTCAGCGGACGCCATAGACATTTCTGCTGCACGGGCCTGAAGAGCTTCTGAGTTCTCAGCAATCTGCTTCTCACGAGCGCGGCCAGTAACGTCCTGGGGCTTTACTTGTCTTGCCATTTATATTCTCCTAATTAGTATCTGTTGAGTGGGCAGTTTTTAGACGTGCCCAGGTCTGTGGATTAGTTGGTTTCTGCAATAACAACAGACTGGTCAGTAATAAGACCAAGACCGAAGATTGAGTACCAAGCAAGTGCGTGCTCACGACCGAAGTCAAGAATACCACCGTCACGGAGTTCAACTGGAAGAGAGATTGCGTGACCGAATGCGTTATCTCCAATGAAGATAGCGTCATAGCGGTCTGAACCACCATTACCTGTGAACTGTGCTGGAGTGATGTATCCACCACCAGGTGTAACAGTTGGGTTAGCAACTGCTGAGTCAGCGGTGTAGTTAGTACCAGCACCACCAGCTACCTTACGTACCTGTGTTGTTTCGATGAATACGCAGTCGTACAAACGACCAACTTCACCGAGCATGAAGTTACCAGGAGCAGCGTACTTAGTTACTTCGATAAACTCTGGGTTATCACGAAGCTGACGGCTCTGGTGTGGGTGGATAAACGCAACATAAGTTTCACCCAAACGTGGGATGTTCTTGGTTGCTAGGGTCTCAACAACGTCCTTAACTGTGTGTGGTGTAAGGTAGTTAGCGCCAGTCATGCTTGCGCGGTTTGTACCCTTAGTACCATATGCATACCAGTTGTTGACTGCTGAAAGGTTAGAGCGGTCTTCACCGTAGATGGTTGAAGTCGCTGCATAGAGTGTGTCGCGTGATAGCTGGTCTAGGTAGATAGCCATGTTACGACCGAGAAGACGTGAGGCAGATGCCATTACGTCATCGAATGAAGCATTGAGCAAGAGCTCTGATACAGCAAGAGCATAACCATGCTCTGTAACTGTGATTGAGAACTGCTGTGCAGTCAATGCGTTTGTCTGCATACGAACACCTTCGACAAGTGCGTTAGCAAAGCCGAGGTTGTTGTAGCGTAGGAAGTTAATCTGTAAACCAGGTGCAACACCAAGTTCAGTCTTCTTGACTGCGAACTGCTCGAAGCGAAGGATAGGCATTGCCTGGAAAAGGATTTCCTTTGACCAGATTACCTGAATCGCCTGAGTAAGTTGGGTGTTGGTACCTGAGTATGCTGTAGGGGCCGCGGCTAGATTGCCAGTACCCGTAATACCAGATGCCATTTTAGTTATTTACTCCTTGTAGGTTGGATTTGGGATTGTGGGATTTACCCGAACAAGCCGCGAGACTTACCACGGGCTGATGCGCCCAAGATACGCTCTCTGTATTTTGCATAATCGTTCATCGACATTGACTGAATATCTTCAGCCGTTAACTGACGTTGCTCCGAATTGTCGTCCATCGGTCCGAGCGGGGGCGTGGTTACCCTAGTCCCCGTCATTTCTTTGCGGGCATTTTGCATTGCAAACTGCGCCGACTCTAGAATCTTGTTAGAACGCTCCTTCAAACTTTCAATACTTGCTTCCACCTCTTCACGGTTATTACCGCTGATTAGGTCGACAAGTTCTGGAATGATGTTTTCGCGTTCTTGTTCTACTCGTTGTTGACGGTAGCTCTGGAGGTCAGCAAAAGCTTTTTCACGCTCCAGAAGAGCGAAGGCACGTTCACGCTCTTGGCGCTCACGTTCCAACTGCTCCATCCATTCTTGCTCTTTTTTCGCAATAAGGCTCTTTGCATCAAGCTCTTCAAACTCTGCCTGCTTACGCTTAGCAAGGTTCTCCTGCTCTTCAGCTGCTGCGCGTTCCGCCTTTTTAGCTTCTGCATCAGCACGTTCCTTATTTAACGCATCAAGTTGTGACTTTAGACTTTCAATCTGTGGGTACAACTTTTCTTTTTCTTGAGCCCGTACCTTTGCTAAATCTGCTTCTGTGTAGAATTTAGATTTATTAGTAGCAGTAGGTGCGTCAGCGACAACAGAGTTGTCGGACGACTCAGCTACAACTGGAACGGTTCCTGCCTCAGCCGCGAAGGCCTCAGCGTTTACTCCTGCTGTTTCCATACAAGATTCCTTTACATCCTAGGGGTCGTTGTCCGAATTAATTACACATATGACCAAACGTTGGTTATATTGTCTTTCTTAATACAAAAAATGTCAGGGTAAACCTTTATTTTTCGTATTCTTCTGGTACGCGCCTCTGTGGGAGGACCGTTCCATAAGCCTCAGTAACCAGCTTGTTACGCAAATCTGCCTCGCCCATATCGGCCGCGGCTAGCGCATCATCGATTGTTGCTGGTAATACAGCGGGGGCTCCTGGAGCGCCAGCTGCACTAGGAGCGCCTGGGGCGCCTCCTGTTTCTGGATTAGGCATAGTGCCTGTAAGTTCAGCGATTTCTTGCTCAATCTGTGTCTGTAGGAGTCTGAGGGCGCCGTCAGCAACAGCGTCATCCATAAGCTCCTGACGAATCTCATTAAGCTTGTCACTTGGGAAGGACTCTCCAAGTGAACGTAATGCACCCTCTTTAGACTCAAGACCTAGGGATAGCATTGACTGGACCTCATTAAGAGCAATCAACTTATCTAGAGGAAGAGGCTGTGGGAAGTGAACGTAGGTTTGGTAGGTCAGTGGGTCATTAGGGTCTAGACGGTCTACCTGCCCTGTCTTAAGTTTTACGTTTCGGCTAGGGTCCCAGATAAGCATCTCTGGTTCTTTGACTGCAAGGCTGCGAATAATCAATTCATTGATACGCTCTAGACCACGTGCGTATTGAATAATCTTTTGGTGGTAGCGGTTCATCAAAGGCTGGAACATGATGGAAAGCGCTACGCCTGATGTATTAGAAATAGGCTGAGCCTGACCAAGAGCGGTCTCAGGTACGCCAACCATTTCGTGCATAGACTTCTTTAGGACTGATAGGAACTCCATAGCACCCTTTAGTCCTTGAGAGCCGCCTTCTAGGTTCTCTACCTTCGCGTCTTTTGGTAGTCCACCCCAGACCTTGTTAGCGCCCTTTTCCAATTGTGAAGCTTTGGCACCAATGATGACTGTGACGGGAGCAGCATGATAATTAACGATGTCAGCGATGTCAGTAGCAGTCTCGTTATAAGTACGGTTAATATTAATAATGTCGAAACAATCAGCAAGACCCCAAGGGCTACCGCTAATACGAATGTTTGGAATATGAACAACGGGAATAGTACCAAGCGGGTTAGGGCGCGAATCAATAAGTTCATCGTTGATGTACTCCTCAATGATGTCATCAGTGAGGATTTCAGTGTAGGTAAACACTTGACGTGTACCTTCTAGTGATGTGCCCCAGAAACGATACTTTAATTTAAAACGAATAAGGCGCTCGCGGTCATGTGGGTGGAACTCTGGAAAACAGAAAGAGGCATTAAGCGGAAGGATACGAACGCGACCAGGATGCTGCATTCCTGACGAGTCTTGCCATGGCTCTTCGTAAGCAACCTTTACAAAGCAGTCACCAGATACAGTTCCCTGCTGCCCCATTTCCCATAGGACTGTTGCTTTGTTGTTATCTACTTCCCAAACGCGTTCTAATAGGTCAGGAATAATGGCTTCGGTTTCACGAGGGCTTCTAAAATCTACACCCTTACCAAAAGCAAAGTTAATAATAAAGTCTGAAAAGGCACGGTAGTAATTAAGTACTAACTGTGCGTCACCCATTTGTTTGCGGTATGAATAGTGGTGGCCAAGATACATAGCCCAGTTAAGTGAATAGCGGTTAAGGCGTGGGCCGTGAACTTCAAACTCTTCATCAGCAAGCTCTACCAGTCCCAGTGGGGAGATAGAGATTGTGAGGTCACTGGACGCAGCCCTATAACTAGGGGGTGAAAAATCAATACCGCTCATGTCACCTTCTCTAAATTAGAGTTAAAGGGTACCACTAAATTTAAATTAACGGAACCGCTCGCCAATAATGTCGCCTAGCCAATCGGCTTGGCAACGGGCCTGGTTACTGGCTTAGTAACCTTTTTCTTCTGCTGTTTTTCTTTTTTGTCTTTTTCTTCCTGAGCGTAGTCTCGTAAACGCGGGTCTACTTCGCGCTTAGAGTTAACATACTGACCACCCATTGCGTTGTATCTAGAGTGAATCCAGTGGCCGCGTGCAGGGGAGTTCTTAGAGAACTTTGAATTTGCCTGTGCGGTAATCATGTTCCAGAGTTTAGGATTAGCGGGTTCCCGCTCTTCCGTCTCTTTTACTTCCTTACCTTTAATCAGTGCCATAGTTAATCCTTAAAAACGGGAAGCCCACCCCCGTAGCTTTTCAAATATGCTAAACGGGGGTGGGAAACCTGACTAGTCGTTTACGACAGCTGGGTTGCCAGACTTCTGTGGACCGCCGCTACGATTAACTTCTTCGAAACGGTTGTCACCATGGTCAGCGAATGCGCCAGATGAAAAGTCAGCAAGACTTGCTGGAGCTGAAACCCATGCAGCAGAACCTACGTGAGCACGCTCACGCATTGTCTCTTCTGCAGTTTTTGTGTGAACAGCCTTATTACGATTTGGACGACCTGCAGCTGGTTCGTATCCCTGCATAGCACCAGTGGTGAACTGTGTTGGGATGTCTGTGTCTGTTGCAAGACCTTCTTCAAAGCGTAGTGGGCCACGCTGTCCTGGTGCAGCAGGTGACATCTTACGGTCGTAAGTGGTACCTGGATTCTCAGGGAACTTAGGTGTTGGGGCAATTGCCATTTTTATACTCCTTATTAAAGGGTTGAGGACCTCGTGTAAAAGTGTCCTACGTATTAGCCGTAAAGTCAGCCTAAACGGGTATTTACCTATCTAAAGAACGGAGAGGTAGATACCTCTACGGACGGCATAGTTAGGTCTAGTGTTAGCGAGCAAGCAATGGCCAGAGAATCCGCGTAGTCGTCATGGGCATGGGCCTCATCTGGAGCATGGGCTAGAAAATTAGGGCCTGTAAACTTAGTCTCTAGGTCAACCATTTGTTGATAGAAGCGCTTCCACCTACGTAGCTGTCGTGTCTTTGCATGAGCAGGCCAACCAACCATGCGGCGGTCAATGAGGGCCTTAAGATGCTTCCAACGTTTTGACTGCTCTGGTTGGCTACTGCCTAGGGCATGAACCTCTGCTCTTGGGAGGAGGAGCTTGAGTCTTTGTGCAACCGCATCACCCACGCCGTTAGCGTCAACGCCAACAGCAAGTACGTCATAGCTAGACAAGAAATTAACGATTTGAAAATATTGGTCTTCCCAGTCATCACCTTGCAGCTCCAGCCAATCTAGTATTCGATGGTCAAAATAACCAAACTCATCTGGTCTATCCCAGTCTACCCACACCACGGTAACTACCGTTGAGTCTAACTTACGTGCTGGGTCAATGCCAACAACTACAGGGGAACGGTGCCACGCCTTTACTACCTGTTGAGAGGTATCACCAAGCTCGTCCATAACACCTGAGGTAACGAACATGCCGCGCTCAAGGAGCCACTTGCAACAATAAGACATCTGGAACTCGTCTGAGTCCTCACCAATACGAAGTTTCTCTTTCTTTATAAACTTTGCGTAGTTTTCGTTAACCTTTGATACATCGCGGTAGTCCCACTCAAAGTGGTTCTGTCTACGACCTCTGCCTGTCTGTCGACGTTTATTAATCTGGATAGAACGGTAGAAGTTGTTCTTGTGTGTAGTAGGGGTACCAGTCTTAACCATAGTACCTGAGTAGTATGCAAGCATAGGAGAGATAGACTTAGTAACAACAAAGTCGTCTGCTTCTTGACACTCGTCAATAACAATTAAATGGAAGGACTTAGACTCAATCTTTGCACGAGGGTTGGCGGTCATCATCATTAGGCTACTGCCTGAATTTTTAAGTTTAATCTGTCGTGTGACGCCAGGCACCTTACCTAGAGAATCATCAATCTCTGGGTCACCAAGAATCTCTTGAGCACGTTCGCTAGTAAGCCTATTAACAGTACGACCAAATAGAGTTTCTACCTGACCTTCAACAGGTGCAAACATACCAATCCATAGACCGTCTTTAAATCTAGATAATAAGTCTGGATACATCTTAGCAAGGCGCGGTAACAGCACCATCAAAGTAGCTACTGTATTAGCAATTGTTTCAGACTTACCTGACTGACGTGCTGCTAGTGCGGTTATCTCTTCACCGTCGTTAATTAATACAGACTCAATGATGCGACGTGCAAGTGGCATTTGATATGGGTGGAGTTCGTGGCCGACTAGGGCGTTCATAAACTCAATGCATCTATCTATAAGTTTTTTTACAAACTCCTTAGACAGCTCGTCAAGCTCTATTTCCTCGTCTTCAGGCAGCTCTTCCTCTTCAGGAAGTTCTGGGAGGAACTCATCATCGTCTTCTTCTAGCACGTAGTTGTTGTCCATAATAAGCTTATTCTAGAGTAAAACAAAAACCCTGTGCTGGTAAGCACAGGGAGTTTGCACCATCACACGGAAGTTGAAGAGAGGCGCTAATAGTATATCAGCGTACCATGCGGCTGTGCAACTCCTCGATGACCGCATGCATTGCCTCGGCGCCTCTTACGGCCTCATCTAGGTATACAACATCTCGTGACTTGGCATAAAGTGACAAGCACTTGCCTATTTCTGTCAAAGCCTGTTCGGACCACTGCTCTAGCTCCCCTGTAGGAATCCTGGAGACTCTTTTGGCAACCTTCTCTGGGAAAGGCTTATTCCAGTCTTTCTTCTTAAAAAAACTCATCATATTTACCATCCTCTGGAACCCAGGCTTTCCGCCCTTTCATTGCATCCAAGAATAACCTATCAATAGCCTCTTCGTCATCAGGCGAGGTTAAAGGCTTTTTATAAAATACGCCTAGGTAGTACCCAGGTTCAGTAAATGGTGCTCTAAATACTAGGCACTTGCCTTTACGAAACGGGTAATCGGTTTCTTGGGTTGAGCCTACCTCAATTACAGGCAGGGCCTTTTTGTGCCAATACTTTAGCTTTCCTACGTATAGTGGTCCGAATGTATGCATTAGTCCCCGCGTCTTTGTACGTCGCCATCTTCTAA
>JACCDW011406700.1_pt1 | contig 28600 bp, 26 predicted proteins | sample 7449781 | NCBI WGS metagenome assembly JACCDW01 (sample SAMN15323449, study PRJNA562643) | freshwater metagenome | isolation source: river surface water | place: USA:Blue River Watershed | collected 2017-08-18
GGAACAGAAACTTCTCTAGTCTCTAGACGACCCCCTTCGAATGCAAATATCCTTCTTAGATTATTGTATCTTCGAATCAGATTCAAGTGCGTCGCGGTATTTCTCATGAAATACTTTTTCGCATACTGATCCAGAAAATTCTTCTCGGATGCATTGAGTGAATTGGTCGGTTTATTCATGAGTTTCCTTACGTTCGGATTCTCGTAAATGTTGTGACCGAGCGTCCTCTTCATGTTGTTGTATAGCGTCTTCATGTTCTTGTACGTCGCTCGATTTTGCTGGAAGAAATTTCTCGCCACCTGAGTTGTTATCGCTTTATTACTGTTCGTGAACGCACTTAAATTCTTGTTGAGAATATCTGTAATTGTAGGGGGAAATTTTCTGAAGAATGCGGGATAATTCCTTTCGAGACCCACCTTTCCCGTTTCATTTTTTACACCGAGTTTGAAAGGTCCATTTTCGTTGGTTAAGAACACCATAAAAAACGCACTCCTGGGAACGTATTGAACATCCTCCGGTGCCTGAACTGGTAAAACTTTGTGAAATATGTCATCGTCTAAAAACGTGACGCTCGTTCCTGAAGGAGGAGCGAGACCGAACCGCTCTCGGTTCTTTGCGAACATAATCTCTCCGCCCGGAAAATCTGGTTTGTTTACGTATACGGCTCCGACACAGAATCCTTTATAATCTATAGAATCCACTTGCATCAAGTGAGCATCTCTGTGCCACGGAATCATGTAACCTGACGAGGTTCCGGTCTTTACCAGCTTCTTTACTCTCATGAATAAATGTCCGTTCCAGTGTTTCAACAAGAATCTTTTGTTACGTAAAGGCAGGCTGTTAATATTCGTCTTGACCGCGTATCTTATAGCGTCGGCGGTCCACACATCTGCCATTGGGTTCATTTTTTCAATCTTCATGGTTCTCTTGTTAAACTTTAGCATGTAAGCAGTAGATATTTCCGGTTTTCCCGCTTGTTTGAGTTCCATTTCCGTTGGCGTGAGAACGGACATGAATTCTTTTATTCGCATAGGAATCTGTATACCCGTTCTCACGGATACGTATCTATTTTCTCTGACACCGGACGCTGGCACCATTTCCGTGTGTAAATAACTTATCGTATGAACATGTTTCGGTTTACTAATCCTTGTTCTCGGCACGAGTCTGGAATTGCGCCTAGACGACACAGTCCTCGTCGTCGTCTTTGTCATTATTATAAGAATGCTGATAAAAAATATACGCGTTTTGTGTTCATATCCTCAGTTTATTTTTCACATTCATTCGTCTAAAAAATGCCGCGCTTCTCTGACATTTTCGTATATGAGACGTGCGATGATCGCACTAACGGAACGTACGTGTTTAAGAATTGTCGCCTGATAAAGCGAGTAGATCAGTTTGACAAACAATCTTCTTTCGAAGAGATTACATTCGATGTTATCGGAATGTATATAGTACTAGGCACGAACGGACCGTATTGTCTGACGATCGTTTAGAGAAAGTGCACGAGTTGTAAACAAAATGCCGTGTTACGGATACTGGTACGACGACGAGCCGTGTCAATCTGAGACGACAGGACCGAATAGCGACTTTTGTGATGCTCACGAACACACGTACAAGATTTCTCTGCTTCTTGAAAAATTTGCACCACCGGAAAAATTTTTTCAAGAACCAAAAATGTACAAATTAGAACCTAAGCACAAATTACCGTGGATACATTCATCATATTATTTTACAAAGATGTATGCGATGGAAAAACATATAGAGAAAAAACTTGCACGTTTCGAACACTTTTTCGAAGCTGTTCTTATTCAACGATGTTTTAAAAGGGCTATGAGTGATCCAAATTACAAGATGTGCCGGGGTCGAATCACGAGAGAATTTGAATGTCTTGTAAACGGGGACCTATTGGAGTGATCTACCGCCCTTCAAGGGAAAAATGACTACGACTTGTATCGTGTCTCAGTGCAAGTACAAGCGCGAAAAGGGTTATGACATGTGCGGAAGGCACGCGGATTACCACCGAGGGTGTGTGATATCCATATTTTATTTCGGAAATGTTCCGGAATCGTATAGGCGAATCATGGAGATTCCAAAAGATTACGAAGAGGCTGAAAATTTTGAGAGAGCCGTGGGTAGAACTAGGTTACTCATAGAGGCTCGTAATAAAGCGAGACTTTTGGAAATTTGTAAAAATATGTCAGCGAGACGGATAATGAACACATGGAGATGGGTGAACGCTAACCCGAACTACAAAGTGTGTCGCACGAGACTCGTGAGAGAATTCGAACGTATGAATTTTTTATATGTTCATTAATAAAAAATGATGACCCGTAGACCAATTTCAGGAAAAGCAGGAAAACATGTCACTACAATAAGAACGACACGACGGAGGAGTCCGAGCCGGAGTCCGAACCGGAGTCCGTTTCAAGATGCACTCGCAAGAGCGCGCGCCAGAGCGAGACTGCGTAATGCGATTTCGAAAATACTTAGCGAGATTCGGATGAGACCGGGGACTGGATCAATGTACAGAGCGGCAGAAAGAAATTTTTACAGAACTGCAGCGTCCGTGACAAAGAAAAGAGCGTAATTAAGTTCTGTAAACACGGACTAAATACACTTATCTCCCCATAATCAGAACAAACAATGGAGCAACAAACGATCAACTGGTGTATGTCTCTTCCCAACAACAAGAAGAATATAAACAAGATGAAGATGGTTTTCGTAGGTGGAAAAGCTATCTTCGTGCCTACATTCCTCCAAACAGAAAAAATAGGAATGCCATCCCCACAAAGTACGTGTACAGTGCGAGTATGACGCGCTCTACACGTTTGTCCTTCTTGCCCGTCTTTATTTCGTACATGGACAAATTTTGAAACTTGGCCGTGTCTGCAAAAGTCTTCATTCTATCGATATGATACTTTGTCCATGCATTACGTTCCCACGTCTGAACCCCTCTCTGTCGTGTTTCCTTTTTCAGAGGCGGTGCCTTGAACGACTCAACAATCTCTGAAAGGTTTGAATGGGTAGAAATACGTTTCGGGACCGAGACCGGTGCTTGTGGAACCACCGTGACGACAGGTGCCACCATATCCTTGATATTTTTTTCGCTCTTTTCTTAAAATGGGGAATAATAGACTCTTGCTTGACATAGATGGTGTACTCATCCGTGATCGCATTCTTCTCGATCATGTCAAACACAATATCATCAAATATGTGAACAGGAAATTACCAGGAACGCCGCCGTCTGCAAAATTGAACAGTTTGCTTTATAGAGCCTATGGACACACTGCGAAAGGTCTCCAAAAAGAATTCTGTATAGACACACGAGACTTTGACGCATATGTATACAATCAAAAAGTTATCAATCACTTGTACGATTTTTTGGAAACCTCAGAAGAGTTTCGCGATGACGTGAATTGTCTTCGTAAATACGACGGAGAAATCGAACTCTTCAGCAACGCACCGTTAGTCTGGTCAGAACCTGTGCGCGAAGCGATAGGACGTGACATTGTCACAACTAAACCTTCAGTGTATTCAAAACCGGACATAGAGTCATATCTAGCCGTGGATGACCCTACTCAAAGCATCACGTTCGTAGATGACAAGATGTGTAATCTCATGCCAGTCCTATTCTTTCCGAACTGGACACCGATTCATTTTTCGGAGAATACCAGGGAAACTCAGTTAATCCCAACAATTAAAGGTTTTAAAGAAATTATTAGTAAATGAGTAGTTGGATATCTGAATACCAAAAAGCTCATGACAGTTATAAACATCACATTAAAAAAATCAAAGAGATTGTAGAATCGACAGGAGAAAAATGCGAAGGAAATTGTATGTGGGATCACCTTACAACTAACGAAGCACCGGAACTCCTCACAAAAAGAGCAAATTTATTTCACTTTGCAAAATCTGCTAAGAATATTCTCGAAATAGGATTTAATGCAGGTCATTCGTGTTTTATATTTTTGATAGCTAACGAGTATAGTAAAATTCAATTATTCGACATAGGAGAACACGAATATTCGAAATTATGCTTTGAATATTTAAACGAGCAATTTCCAAACAGGTTAAACGTCGTATGGGGAAATTCTATGAATACACTTCCTAAATTTTATCAACAATATCCTACTACGAAATTCGATCTCTTTCATGTAGACGGATGTCATAGCGATGTAAATGTAATTTCAGATCTGTTAAATTGTCGTAATATGGCAGAAACTGAAAATATAGTAATTTCAGACGATGATCATATACCTCAAATTTTTTCTATAAACAGGAGGATGGCTGAAGTCGGGTTGCTACGCGAAGTTCCAGCTTTACAGACGTTCAAATACACGCATTATGTTGCACGTTATGAAAATGTTGAATAACAAAAAATGCAGACACTCTCCAGACCCCCTCTACAGGTTGCGAAGAGCGACAAAACATTTTATACCATAAAGCATCACAGGGTTCCTTTTACGTGGCGCATAAAGGATCGAACGACGGTGATTTCGTTCAGAGAACTCGGACACGCTCTCACTGTCGCGTCTTCTCTAGAGTCGCATTATTATCATACAAAACTCTGGCCCGATATGACCGTAGATACGTTTGAACTTCTATACGGTCCTATATCATCGCCCAATATTCTAGACATTTACGATGAAGAATGGGACGATCTCAAAGAATATTGTGCTCTCTGGAATACGGGTCTTCTCGTAGTCGAGAACATAAAGTTCCACGAATCGTCGTCGTCCATGTTTTTTAGTGGGAGCCTCGCATCGTTCCATCTTCCAGTCGAGTATCAGATTAAACATTTGGACGAACTTCTTGAACAAGATTAAGGATATATGGTTGAGATTTCACACTTCGTGAGACCGAATGGTGAGATATACAGGATTGTTTCTATTAAAACAGATTCTAAAAGCGTCCTCTTAGAGCTCGAGAACGGAATCTCTAGATGGTTTAGATATAATGAAATCGTGATTCATCCGCCGTTCATCAAGATGGTTCCTCCTCTCGCTGTCGTCGACACGCCTCAATAATAACGTTGTGTGTAGAGACGACCCCTATCATCGCAAAGAGACTCGTGATAACACCGAGAATTTGCATGCGCATTTTTTAGTTCCACCTTCGTACTCTCTCTTGCGCTTTCCTTATATTTTGTAGTTTCTGTCTCACGAGACGACCATTATTCCTCACGTTATTTGCAACTACTTTGTTGTTGTCGTTGAATAATTTTCCGTTCCTCACATTTGCATTTCCTTTATTGATTTTTCGTGAATAGTAATCCAGATTATCGAGAAACACTTTAAGATACTTGATCTGATCTGACGTGAAACGAATCCTGTTTAGTTTCAACGCAGCATTCACGAGATTGCTCCTGTTCCCAAAATTTAGTTTACTATTAAACGTGTAATTATTCGAATGACGCCCGGTTTCGATCTTACGCAGGATGGAAGGTCTGAGAAGCTCCATCGCCCGATTTACGACTGCTCTATTTTCACGACTCACCATTTTCATCGTCGCTAGATGCTTCCCAGAGTACATTTCGGGACTCGCCATCACGTGACCCCGAAGGACGTGAATAACGTTCTGTGCTCTTTTGTTTTTGGGAGACGGCGAGGGCGACTTTGTATTTTTTCTTCTTCTGCACGCGAAACAACTCCTCATTTATTTTTGTGCATTATTTTTGTTTTGTGTTCAGGGTCTTTTAGCTGAATTATAGGAACACAAAACAACAAAATGCGGTACGGGACAAACTCACCGTGCGGACTCGCGTGGGCGAAGGTTGTTGCGGACATTCGGAAGCAACACCCGGAAGCGTCCGACGCAGAATTGCACGAAATCGCGTTGAAGGTTCGTGCAGTCTTCCACGATCAATGGCAGACGTATAAGTATGTGAAAAATTAAGGTTCGCATCGTTTTGAGTGAGTAGTGTACCATGTTCCTTTTTTTGTTCTGTACCATCTCGCACATGACGGTCTTGACGCATTGTTATAAATAGATCTATGAATCATGTCCATCATTTTTCTTCTAAGAATGATCGATCTGATGTTTTTAGGGTTTGGTATTTTTTTGCGTTCTTTAATCTGATGTGCAAAAAAATTAACGATAGCTTTACGTCTTCTGATAACACCTCTATCGAAACTTGCCAAGTACGATCTTTGCGTTTTGCGCAATTGTTTCAGTGTCATCGTTTATATTTACAAAAACAAAATTATCGTCAGAACACAGTCACGTCTGTAACGTATTTTTTAATAACAGTCTTCCCGTTCGGTGCATTGACCACCGGTCTGTATAGATTCCTTTTTGTGATTTTGTAGAGCGATTTTCTGTTTATGAGCACCTCGAATTCACCATCTTTATACCATTGATTGAGTCCCTGTAACAATAGTGCACGAACACCCTTCACGAGCTTTATACGAATGTAATTACTTGGCGCGTACCCTCTCTGAGGAACGTATGCAGCAGATCCAAAATCGTTAAGGACATGTCTCTGTCCAATTCGTCCTTCGAATATATTACGTAATGTACCTCTAAACACATACATGGTCTGTGGAACCGGTGGCGCACCTCGAACAATTCTGTAAAGATCCTTGGCGTACATATCGAGAGCTTTTTGAATAACGGGTTTAGGTACGCGTATTCCCATACCATACAATTTCATTCTTTGTTTGTATGTATCGTACGTCAGACCTCTTGCCCATGACTCGTTCGAGTACTTCTCTTTTACAAGTTTCATAATCTGTGGATAAAGAGGGTATGTATGTCCTTCCGGAAAACTGAATACGTGATTCGTAGTCCCACGTAACCAAGGTCCTATCCACGTGGAAGATTGAACCGTGTACGCCATCACAGTCAGATAGTCATACTCACTGAGACCCTGAATGTACTTTGCCTGGTCATCGAGCCATTTCTGGGTAGGCAAAAAATCTTTTCGGACGGCCAACACAGTCCCATTCTTTATCTTATTTATTTCCTCAGGAACTTTGATGGTAAGAGTAACATCTTTACTCTCACGTTTAGAACCCGCGCGTATGGTCGTGAATCGTTTGAACGTGCGTGTCTCGATACGCGGTGCTTTTAATTTTGGGACAGGTTCTTGACGTCTTCTCACAGACTGTAACAGTCTCAATAGAGGACTTTTGCGGATTCCTCCTCCTTCGCCCAGTGGTGGTGGTGGTGCTTTTGGAGACGGTGCCTTATTAGGCACTGGAACAGCCGCCCTCGTGAACTTGTACACCTTCTTACCTTTTGCGTCAAGAACGTAAAACCCGCCCCTAGAACCTTTATGTATAACACGACCTTTGGTGTTTTTGTTCGGAGAAGATGCCTTATTAGGAACTGGAGGAGTAGCAGCCTTCCTCGTGAACTTGTACACCTTCTTACCTTTTGCATCCAGAACGTAGAATCCACCTTTTGGTCCCTTGTATATGACACGACCTTTTGTATTCACTTCGGTATTCATTTTATTTTTTTATTATACACTAATAAATAAAATGCAAAAGCCAAAGAGAGCCTCGGTACGGATAGCTACAAAAGGTATTACAAAAACTTTACCATCCAAAAGAATTAGAAAACGCGTGGAAGGAATTTTAAAAAAACGCGGAAATGTCTGGGCGGCCGTGAGAAACCTATACAACATTAAACAGGGTAACGTCTCTTCGAGGGATGTAGTGAGTCCGTATTTCCATCCGGTTTATAGAAAGTATAATCCTACACAAAATAAGTTTTTGAAAGACAGAAACGCAATCAAGGCTATAAAGAGATCCATATATAAAAAGAATATCGCAAATATGTTAGTTCCTTTGCACGGCGTAAAGAGAGGGGGTGTTCACCCTGGATACGTTGTACACGCTCTTGAAAATGCAAACACAAAGTACGCTATAGTGAATGAAAAAGGAAACCTCAGATCTTTCTCTCTGGTAAAAAACTACCCGAATTCGAGATACATAAACGTCATCGCGGCGATTCCAAGTTATGGTCATCCGATGATGAATAAGATACTTAATAATGCAAAAAGGGACGGAAAGGAAAAAGTAAATTTAAAAGCGGTTACAGACACGAAAAATAATCAAAAAGCAAACAACGACGCACTTGTACGGTGGTACAAGACAAAGGGATTCGAACGTTCAGGTTCGCTTAATAGTAATTCTCTTTTACCAATGTCTGTTAAGCTTCAGATTTAAAATATTCATTTTAAAAAAAATGAAATGGCCAGTGAGATACTTTACGGGTCTCTCTGAGCGCGTCAAAAAGATGCGTATCAAAGAGCTCTTAAAGAGACGGACGACCCCGTATTCGAAACTCGGACTCGGTAAATCTGACGAATTTGCAAAACCGCGAAAGAGTAAGTGGACCCTTTTGTTCCACAGAACGTATCCAGGGCTGAAATTTAACAAGGCGTTAATTTCCAAGAGGACGGGAATACCGTTGTCTAAGCTAAACACGGTCTACGATCGAGGACTCAAGGCGTGGAAGACTGGCGGATCGCGTCCGGGAGCTACAGCGCATCAGTGGGCGATTGCGCGCGTCTATAAGTTTGTTCTGGTAACAAAGAATAAGGCGAAGACGACCCGGTACGATCCGGATCAAAATTTACGGACTTCTTCTCGTCTAGCTTGATGCGGCGGCGGTGACCGGAGGAGCCGAAGCCCTACGACGGCGTTTCACAGAGCCTGGCGCTGTGGCCGGGGTACTACGACGTCGTTTCACAGAGCCTGGTGGTGGTGGAGGAATTATTGTGTTTAATCTCGTAGACGCGAATCCTAATGGCTCGAAGGATATCGGTCTGGTGCGTGTCCTTTTAATTGGAGTTGTAATTAATTTGTTTAGATTCGTCGGAGAGTACTTTCTTCCACCTGGACTTACGGCGACGTGTCTCCTGAGTTTCCTGTTTGCCAGTATGGTTCTGTTTGTTCTAGGATTGTATTTATTTGGAGGGGAAGTCGTCCTGGGTCTTTGCGGAGAGACATGAGACGAACAGTCGAGAGACTCTATGCTCACAGTCTTGAGTATGGTTATGATACGATCCGTGAGTCTTCTCTTATTATTGAGAATTTCCAGAGCGCGCATGTTCAGAGTCTGTGGATTCGGGAAATCATACGTCAGGTGATACACCTTGACGTTCCGATTCGTCACTGGGAGTGCCAGGTGACTTCCGCTACGCCGACCTCTCCCTACAATCTGATTATAGTTGGAAGGTTTCCACGGATAGTCCATGAATATTATGCTACGAACACCCTTGAAGTCTATACCTTCCTTTGCAGCGTCCGTGATGAGATATACCATTTTTGACTCGGGATCGTTTATCTCAGCCATGTTCTTCGTCATTCCGGAGATCTCTTGGTATTTTATATTTCTCTTCTCCAAGAACTTCTTAAATCTTTTGAGCGGGGTAAATTGAGTAAAGTACACCACAGTCTTGTGAGGTCTCGATGTGTAGATTTTATCAAACTCTAGAAATTTAGGGTCGGTGTTTATGTTCTGGAATATGAACTTGGCGTAAATCTCTCTGTTCAGAGACCACGATTTCATATTCATAGGATTCACAGCCTGCGAAGAGACACCGCTCAATGCGCGTCTCCATGTCTTGTGACCCTCTAACGTATTCGATTGAGCTTGAGTGAGATTTGTTTTCCTTCTCTCTGGCGGATGAAGAAAAGGATACGCTGGGTCGTTCGAAGGTGCGTTGTAAAACGAAATCTTACATTTGAAGAAATTCTGGAACGTTTTCTGGGGGAGAATGTATCGGCCGTTTTCTAATTCTTTGACAGATGGATTCAATATCCGAGCGTATGGGTATAGATCATTGATCATTCCGTTCTGTATAGGTGTGCCTGTCATGAGAAAAACCTTGTCCGCGCTCTTGAAGAAGTGAAAAAAAACTTTGGCGTTCAATGTTTTTTTAGTTATCTTGTGCGCCTCGTCTGCAATTATCATGGCGTGTTTTAGAGCGGATTTGACACTCGTATTTTTAACCCTGGTCAGTCTAGCCATAAAATTCGTGAGCCCCTCGTATGTCGTAAAGTAAACGCGCGGTCTTCCCGTGAGTAACAAGGACGCCTCCGTCATGAACTGGGCCTGGACTGCTTTGGGTGTTACGAATATGACTATTCTATCTTTAGTGCCTCCTCGCAAGTAGTCATCAGCGATATTCACAGCCATGATAGTCTTTCCCGAACCCGTTCCGTGAACGGCTAGAAATCTGTGATGTGTTTTCATGTGATCTATGACCCGTTGTTGATGAGGTCTCGGTTTACGACCCGGGCCGAACGCACCCCCGACTAAACGCGGCACGTTGTTACCTGAATACCAATTTTCCACAAAGTTTCGAATCATTTATATATTTATAACTAAATAAATCCCGCCTGTGTTTCGACTATGAGTCTGTCTACGGGACTCAGAGCCGCGGAGAATATAGTCAGCCAAAACAACTGACCGTTCAGATATTCGGAGTTTGTTGTTCTTCCTATAAAATCTGTTGAAGTAGCGAGACCGTTCCACCCAGAACGAGTATTACTTCCTACGTTTATTCTATTCTGGTAGAGACGTGTAACTCCTGAAGTGAGAGAACCCGCCGTTCCTTCGTTTCCAAAGACCCACGTGACCACGTTGTTTTGCGCGTATGTTCCCGTGTTGAAATCATTATTCCACCAATAATTCTGATAGGATGCTGTATTTCTTCTAAAATTATTGGATCTATTATTAGTTGCGTTCGTTCCTCCTCCGCATATCCCACCGTTCGTGTTATTTATTAGACCGTGCTGAGCAGAAACTGTGTATGTACTGTTCAATGGAATTGTTCCGCCTGTCATTGTGAGATATTGCGTCGATGAAAAATTTATTCTTCGGTTGTATGCGTCTACTGTAGGTTGTAAAGATGTGTTACTCTGTGTAGCATCTTTAGAATTACCAGACTGATCGTACCATGTATCTACGAATCCAGTGGACCCTGCTAACCATGTATCTAACCTCACAGACGAAACATCTGCGAGCATTCCGTCAGAGTCGTAAAAATCATTCGTGGAATTGTCGCTACTCCTTCTCACTTTTACGACGGGTCCAGTTCCATAGACTCTTCTAAGAGAAAACGCACATCTCATATTGTTTAAGGCCAACTGACTCAGCTGTGAAAAGTTTCCGTACAGAGTTTCGTCGTTCACATAAGACCCGTTTTCATTCATCTTTACAAGTATACCTGTGCTCGATCCTGTAGAATTTGGAAGTGTGTATATGTCTGTAGAAGTTCCGTCTCTAAATCTAGCATTTATTCCAGCATACGATCCTGAAAAGTATACATTATCATTAGAATCACAGTAAACGTTATCTATACTGTCGCTATTAGTTGCGTCTAGGTACCTCTCGTTCAACAGAGTTTGACCATCCTTACTAAATTTGAGTATATATGTTCCTCTGCCGCCAGCAGCTATCGCATTTTTAAAATACGTGCTTACATTTGACCTGTCTCTGTAATATATGGCAGGAGTTCCAGTGTATGTTCCACTGATATACACGTTACCGCCAGAATCGCAAGCAACGCTGTTCATATAATCAAATGAAGAAGCTGCTGCGTCGATTATAAACGAGTATAAGAATTGACCCGACGAATTAAATTTTGATGTTACAGCAGCAGTTCCTCCTCCGCCGAAAGGAGTAGGAACCGTAGCCACATCTGAAGAGACGTTTGATCTGTTTACAAATCTGATGACACCGCCACCTGAGTAGTATCCTGTCATGTATACATTGCCTTCGGGATCACATGCAATGCCTGTAATGCTATCAGTAGCGGCAGTTCCTCCACCTGACAGTGTAAAAGAATATTCGTATTGTCCTTCAGAATTAAATTTACACACGAATCCATCTGTATTCGTGGAAGACGGAAGTTGACCTACTGGAGAAACGACATTGGATGAACTTACGTAAAATACGTTAGGCTGACCGCCATATCTTCCGCCCATGTATACATTCGAGTTGTAGTCACATTCTATGCAGAGAGAGGTATCGTTACCCGTCGAATCAACAATTAATGAATATCTATATTGTCCAGAAGAAGTAAATTTAGATGCAAATCCAGTAGCTCCTCCTCTAGGAGCCGGTAATTGTGCAATTGTCGACGAAACATTTGACGCGTTTCTAGCGATTATATTTGTCGATGCTGCTTGATAATATCCGCAAATATACAAGTTGGAATATTCGTCACATGTAAGACCGCCTGATAGATCAGTCGAGCTAGTAGAATCTACTAAAAATCCATATTCAAATTGATCCTGTGAATTGAATTTCAAAGCATACCCGGCAGATATAGTCGATGATCTTGTGCTTGGAAGGAGAGTCGCGTTAGAAACCAATCCGTTACTCGTGATGTATTGAACTATAGTATTTCCGTTATTTTGTACGTAGTAACCCCCGAAGTATATATTGGAATTTTTGTCACTATCTACACGATTTAAGATAGACCCTATATTTGAACTTAATACGATGCTATGAGAGTACCTACCTGTATTGGATGAAAATTTCGTAAGAATGGCTTCGTCACTATTTTCCGTATTCGGAAGTTCGAATATGAGAGAATCTGTTCCTGTTCTTATATTAGAATTTGTCGAAGCGCGATAGTATCCCCCAACGTAAAGATTCGAATTAGGTGTTACGGTTGCGGAACGATAGCCAGAACCATTACTCGTGTTAACTTGTAAAATTCGTGTAAATGTAGGTGAATATGCTTCGTCTGTTTCGTAAGAATACATTCTGAGATTTCGAACAAACAAGTTTCCTGTTACCGGAGCCGTAAACATGAGACGATAGTTGTTACAAGGAATTTTGTGTTGAATGTATTCCCAATATCCGGAACCTTTTGTATTGTCCATGGCCGCAGACGAAGTAGAAACTACGTCGACTGTGGTCCAATCTATCCCGTCGTTCGATCCCTGTAGTAACCACGAAGTCCACGAAGAATTTGCAAATGCGGGTTGATACGAATACAGACGGACGGGAACCCTCTGCGGAAACTTGACACCCACGTACACGGGCGCAGTACTTCCGAATAGACCTTCTGGCCAACTCCACGTGTTAGAATTGTCCCATACTCTCCGGTTATCATATCCGGATATTACAGGTGTGACATTAGAGTATGTCAGGTATAATCCTTCTCCGTAACTAGTACCAGTTACCGCATTTGAATAATTCGAACCGTCGGCAGACCATTGATTAAAAAGTATGTCTTTAGGAGGCCATCTTTTGAATGTAGTCGTAGTCGTATCTTGGATTCCATTAGAATTGCATTTTATCAAGAATCCCGAATATGTAGGCAGAGCTATATTGCTCATAATGTCATTAGAATTATATATAAACGCAGCCACAGGATTTGTTCCTGCGATGTACGTGCTGTAATTATCATTGGGATCTATTGCTATTCTGAATGAAACTTCGTCACTTGCTCCATTCTGTGAATTTACTATAAATCTACTTAGCCATTTACCGGTCGAATCGTATTTGTATATGAACCCAGCGCCAGGTGGTGAAAAAATATTCACTCTGTTGTCATTATACAAATTTGAGTTGTAAATAAAGCCTGGGCTAGGATCATTAGAATGTTTTCCGCATATGTATACATTGGAACCTGCGTCTAATACAATACCTCGAACGTCTGAAGGATCTGCAGCCACATTGTTGTTTGCTATGTACAGTCTCCACGCGACGTTACCGCTTTCTGTGTATTTAACTAGAAATCCAGATCCTGGTATTAACTGACATCCAGGTGCAATGACGTCAGATGAAGAAAGAACATTTGCTATACTTCCGGCGCCACCAACTGCATACACATTGTAACCAGAATCAACGTTCACTCCGAAATTATTCGTTCCATTTATGTATGCTCTCCATAAGTACGTTCCTGTGGAGTTATACTTTACTATATATCCAGAACTAGCTGGAAATGAACTTCCTGTGTTTGTTCCCGATTGGTGATAAATTACTCCTGTTCCGGATGTTCCGTTAGTTCCGACTAAGTATACATTACTCTTAGCGTCTACGGCAACGTCGTATCCCCACATATTACCAGTGCCACCATCTACAAACCCCCACCAAGAAACCACGCCGGTAGGTGTGTACTTTACTATAAAACCCACAGGGCTGGGTGTTATAGTTCCTGCGAGTTGTGCGTTCGAGTGGTATATTCCTAATGTGGTAGCACTTATAGAACGGCCTGAAACGTATACACTGTTGTCGTTCTTATCAACCTTTGCGGATAATATCTGTGCAGGATTCGCACTAGAGGAAGAAAGAATATACGATCTCCATTTAACATTTCCTGTGTCTGAATCGTATTGGACTAGAAATGCAGAACCCGCCGGAAATAGAAGACCGCTAGACACTCCGTTCGAGTGAAACGCCGCTGCATTCGAAATTCCGCCTCCTGCGTTTCCGGCTACATACACGTTACCGCTTCCTTGACAAGCTATACCGAACGTGATGCTCGTTCCTGTGATCGTATATACGTACGAGTCCCATAGAGGAGTTCCGTCCAAGTTGTATTTTACTATATAACCTGAATTCGCAGGAAATGTTAAACTCGATAGAGAACCACTCGCTCCGTATACGTTTGCTGCAAGGGAGTTTGATCCTCCGACATACACATTCGAATCGTTGTCTATGTCCAGTGCATATAGAATATCTATTGAAGCTCCACTAGCCGCATTTATATAAGCTGCCCAACTGGTAGATGCGGTTGAAACATAAACTGAATATACATATGAATTGAAAAACACGCTACTGAGTGACATACTGATTATACTAAATATAAATTATACTTCGTTTTTTCCGACATTTATGTAAATAACTCTGTTTCTCATACCCTGATGAGAAATGAGAGTTCCGTTCTTTGTGAGTGTGTATCTTAGTCCTCTGACAGTAAAAGTTTTTCCTCCGTTTTGGTGACGAACGTAGTTAGTCTTTGGTGCATTTTTTAAAGATTTCAAAATCTGTTTACGCATTTCGTAATTTAGAGCGTGTCTATTAATAGGATTTACGAGACGAGGATATTCCCTTAGAAGCATTATAATATCTTTGTTCTTCATGGTTTTTTTGTTGACTGGTGCCAGAATTTTTGTAATTGGATGTCTTTTTAGATACATGTATTTCATACGCGCAGTTATAATTGGTTTAAGAGCTCCTCTTACACTTTTAGAAGTTACGGAGAATACCCTTAAAGACTTTGGGCTAAGTCCGGAAGCTATTTTTCTTATAGTGTTGTTCGACAACCTATTCATACTTTTTAAAATAATATACAGATAATAATTAATATCATGAACGCTCTTTCGTATTATACGCAACAACTTCGAAACATAGAATACTTGTACGGTAAATATCATCACATGACCGTTCCGTTAAGACGATGCGTTACACTTTTGAAAGCACGATCCATCCTCTGTCACCGTCCCCAAAAAACGGCCCTGAATGGACGGTGACTAGACCTTGATCTATACATCTTTTGACTCCCTTCATTACATCAAGACCATATGCGTAACAAAAGTCGTCAATTATAAAAAACCCACCCTTCTTGAGAAGTCGGTGCGAATTTTTGATGTCTAGTTCAGGAATGTCACCGGCATGTCCTCCGTCCACAAATACGAGATCGAACAGTTCGGTATCGTCCGGTTTAAATTTTGGGACCGTCTCCGTAGAGTCTCCTAGAATAAGAACGTGTCTATCTGGAGAAAAAACTTCATCGATGAGTTTCTTCGCCGAGTGAACGTACTCGTGCTCTCCTATATCAAAGGACGTGACGGACACGTCGTCTCCAGACGACAGAAACACTGAAGAAGATACCCCTCCGTTAAATCCAATCTCCATAACGTTCTTTATAGAATTTTCCTTCATAAACTGTGTCATGAAAGTTGATTGCTCATTAAGAACAAACCCTTCAGTAATCAGGAAGTTTATCTTTTTCGTGTATGAATTTTCCATGTTATGTGTTCATAGCCTGTTTATTGTTTAAGTAGCATACGCGAAAAAAATGGATCCGTGCTGGAAGAATCTGCCCGATGAGATCGTCTATAAGATATGCAACATGTTACCGAAAGTCAGGACGCTAAACAAAAATCTTTCAGAAGACATTCGGTATCAGTGGTATAAGTTTGATAAATACTATTTCAACTGCGTTCTTCTCTTCGGAACAAACAATGCACTGTATGTCATGTATGACGACATGCGTAACGTTGTGGGTGTCGTAGACACGTATCCTGAAGATATGCCGTATCCCGAAGTTGTCATGAACATGTGGAAAGGTATAACACCAGAAGAGAGGAACGAACTATTGATCACCGCGTAAAAAAATAGTCCTTTAATAATAAAGAAATGAACGCAACGCCTAATTTTCAAAGAGCCGGTAACGCCAACGGTCGCATCAACGGAGCCGCCAACGGTCGCATCAACGGAGCCGCCAACGGTCGCATCAACGGAGCCGCCAACGGTCGCATCAACGGCGCCAACGGTGCCAACAGAGGTGGACCCAACAACGGCGCCAACGGTGCCAACAGAGGTGGACCCAACAACGGCGCCAACAGAGCCGGTAACGCCAATCTAAAGACTCAAGCGGAAAAATTGCGAAACTTTTTAAAAAATCGTCTTCCTCAAAACCTTTTCAAAGAGGGAAATATTTCCATGAAAAATGGAAAATATAATAGTGCATTAAATTCTTATAGGCAAACTAAGAAAAAATACTGGAACCGTAAATTAGGTACAATCACCATCAACAATGCCGCCAGAATAGGAAACAACAGACGTAACAACACCAATGCCGCGGCAAGCAGAGCAGCCTCCAACGCATTAAGAAAACTCGCAAATGCTCTTATTAACCGACCACTCGCATAATCTCGTCCTCGGTGAGCTTCTTTCCGCCGTCATACCAATACGCTAGTTTCTGCTCGACAAGAGTCTCTGCGAATGTCCCAACGTCCGCGAGAACTCGGCCGTATTTATCCATCTCTGTGCAATTGATCGTGAGATACGTCTCATTCTTTTGAAAATATTCGTCAAACTCCCTCTTTCGCCACATGACTGTATCTGTGTCCTTGTGACCCGTGATCAGCTCAAACATCTTGTCGCGAGCGAGAAAAGCTTTTGTTTTTAGTAGCGTGTTCTTACTCGTCATTTCACACGTATCGATCCTGGCAAGACGAACCGGGAACTTGTAAAACGCATTATCGAAACGGAAAATAGCAGTAAATGTATCTCCGTCGTGTATCGACACGACTCGGACGGTTCGAGTTCCGTTGAGAGAGAACCAAGGTGCATCCGCTGGAAAAGTGTTCGTCATAGTACAACAAAAGAGTCTCATATTCTTAACTACGCGCGGCTACTTTTTTTAATGTGCGTAATACTTTTGCAATCGTAGAAGCCTTGAAGAATCCGTACTTCTTATATTCGGCACGCAACGTTGTGTAGAACGGAGTTCGATATCTAGGAGGTAGGTTACTGTTCCTCGTAACCACTAAAATAGTATTAAACAACATTTGTGCGTTCTTTGCACCTCTGAGTTTAAATTTCAGACGATACGAGTTTAGTTGTGTCTGAAATGTCTGATGAATAACATTATCAATAGGATCCTGTTGTCTGTTACGGGCAAATTCTCTTGCCCGTTTTACGAGATCGACGTAATTCTTGAACTCGCGGACCATTTTAAGGTTCGTCTTTGAAACTCTAATATTCGCGGGCGTCACTCGTCCTTTGCCTTTGAGAGCAGATGTTACGAGTCTCTGTGGTAAAATATTTAGGTCGCCAATGTCACCACCTATTTTCATAGCTTGGAACAGTGCAGTCGCTGCAAGGCTTCGAGGTTTTTTTGGTGGTGACGCTGTCTTTCTCAATCTGGTCTTCTGATGCCGTAGATTTTCAGCACTGAAAGGAACTCGTCTTCTCATATTAGCAATATGACCGGGTATGTTCTTGGAACTGAACTGAATTGTCGTTCCTTCAGGAAAACGTCTACGAAGACGCGATTTCGATTTCAAGATACTTTCGCGATTGATTTTACTCGGTTTTGGCAAAAACACTCTTTCGTTTTCCATATTTTTTATTAATTGGTCGAGCGACGGATTGTATCCTCCAATCTGCTGTTTATATTTCTGAAGTCCTGTGATCAATTTATCGAACGTATTTAAAGATAAACGCTCTCCTCTATAATACTTTTCCATTGCGCTAATATTTACGTTGTGTGACCCAAGATCCCTGTATAAGGCATTAAGAATTGTCATATTTTTAAAAATAACAAGGATTAAAATTATATCATGGAGCTCCGTAAGAGGAACAACGAAATAAAACGCGACTTTCTACAAAAATGGGTAAGACCAGGGTCGAGCGTTCTAGATGTAGGATGTGGTCAAGGCGGCGATATACACAAATGGAGACACATAGGCATTTCAAAACTCGTGGGTGTGGACCCTAACGAAAGGGCTATAGAAGAGGCTCGTAGAAGATCACAGGGGTATGGTAGATTCTTTGTCGGTGATATCCGGAGTGTTGATCGCGACGAACGGTTTGATGTCGTGTGTTACAATTTCTCTCTTCAATACCAATCACTTGATCTCGTTCCTGAGATTACAGGAAGACTGATTCGGAACGGAGGAGGAGGTTTACTCATAGGAATTATAACAGACTCTACGAGACTTTCGTTTGGAAAACAGGACGGAATTCACATAACGAAAGTTTCCGAAAATCGTATACGAGTATTTATTCCCAACACGCCTTATTACGCAAACGGTCCGATAACGGAGCCGTTACTCGACAAAGATACGTTCATACAGTGTCTCGAGTCACACGGATTGAAAATGATTTTGTGGGAACCATTTTCAATCTATGCAAAATTTGTTTTTCAATATCAAGAATGATCAAATATATAGTAATTATTTTACTCGTTATTCTTATTTTGATACTGCTAATAAATGAGAAGACCCAAGATCCTATGCTTGACGAAATCAAAAGAAGGTATAACGTGCTCATAGAATCTCTGAAGGGTGATCCTGAATTCAAGAGACTCGTCGATAACCGAGCCATAATCACGAACAAACCATCGAACGAAGATGGAACGATTGCATTCAACGTCAATAAAGGGTACGAGATCCATATATGCCTCGATGGAAAAAAGATTAACGGTGCCATGTATGTCCTCTTACACGAACTCGCTCACATAACTGTCGAAGAATACGATCATAGCGAATCGTTCTGGTCGAATTTTAAGAAGCTTAGAGAACGTGCGATCGATATTGGAGTGTATTCTCCGGAATATGAAGTGACGTATTGCGGCGAGACCATACGCGACTCTTTAGCGGTTCTTCACGAACCGCTGAGCAAAGTAAAATAGAATAGCTCCTGCTAGGACGTTTGCAATGGTTCCGTTGATTCCTCCAAAGTTCGGAACGAAACCAGAGAGTTTGGTCTGAGTGAACGACGAAAAAAGGACGACGGCAACGACACCTGCAATGAGAGCGTTCATCTGATCATCTGTCAGATTGAACGGATTCTTAGAGGATGATTTTTTCGAGACGACCGGTTCTTCGTTTGGAAGGCTGAGACCAGAGACTCTGTGATTGCTCGGATTCACGTACGCGTTATCACCCGACGACGGACCACTTGGCATTTCGGATGGCATGAGATCGGAGACTGAGCTCGAAAACTCCATCATTTGTGGTTCGTCAATTTTTTTTTCCTGAGTGATTAGTTGCGTAATATTACTCGAACCGGAAAAATCTAGATTTTCCATTTCTATGTTCTATAAGATACTTTTTCGCATACGTTTCAAACACACTTACTTTTTTCTTCACACATAGTAGTAACCGATGGCACCACCTGAAGAATGGGGTCCTCCTGCGTGGTTCTTTATATTTACGATAATCGACGAGATGCCAGAGTATCCTACAGATACTGAATATTACAGGATGTTTTTTGAATCTCTCTCCGGAGTTCTTCCGTGCGAAGAATGCAGACGTCATTACAGGCAATACATAGAGAGTAATCCAGTTCCAGTATGGTCTAGAAAAGCGACTCGAAACTGGGCATGGACATTACGCATGAACATTAGACGTCGTAAAAAAAATATTCAATGATCTTAAATGTCAACTAATGGCACACCTCTACCATCTACCAGTAGAGGAGGTGTATTAAAAGGAGCAGCAGGAGAAATTGGTACAAAAGAGAAACTTTTTATAATATGTTCATTCTTAATAATTATTATTGGAATAGTTTTAGCCGTAGTTTTAACTAGAAAAAAACAACCAACACCAGAGGAGAATAAAGACGTAACTCCTTCTCCGTCGACACCCACCGTCGTCGCCGTTCCTTCTCCGTCGACACCCACCGTCGTCACCGTTCCTTCTCCGTCGACACCCACCGTCGTCACCTCAAACACCGCTCCTTATTCTAAAACTTCTTCCTTGTCGACAATCACCACTACTCCCACCGCCGCAGCTTCTTCTACAACGACCCCGGCAATCACCACTACTCCCACCACCGCTGCTGCTTCTTCTACAACGACCCCGGCAATCACCACTACTCCCACCGCTGCTGCTTCAGCGCCAGTTCCATATGTACGAATTCCAAATTACGATTTAGGAGGTAACGATCTACCTCCTTATGGTCAAGTAGCAAACGATCCTTCGGAATGCAATAAAAGATGTGACTCCACCTCAGGATGTAAAGGTGCTGTGTTCGTTCCTAGCAACAAACAGTGCTGGATGAAGAACAAGATCGATGGTATGTACTACATGGGAGACAGAGAATTCAATATCAAGCCTCAGACCGGTTCGTACACGAAACTGACAAACATGGATCGCGGAGGGTATGATCTGCCTCCTTACGGCGCTGTTGTAAATAATGCATCTGAATGCACAGCAAAGTGTGATGCCACTGCAGAGTGTAAAGCTGCTGTATTCATTCCGAGCAACAAACAGTGTTGGATGAAGAGTCGGACAAGAGGCATGTACAGGATGAATGACCGGGAGATGTATATAAAGAACTCCGGGATAAAAGCTCCGAGTTCCACTGACCCGTTCTCTCTCCTAAACAACAAGGTCGGAAAGTGTGTTCACCCTAAAGACAGTAACGGATCTACGAACAATACACCACTTGTTCTATGGGACGGTTGCGTCGAAGACCGTTTAGATTTCGAGATGACACCCGCAGGTTCATTGAAACACAAATTGTCTGGTAAGTGTGTTCATCCTGCTGGAGGAACTGGTGTAAAGGACGCAGAACTTGTTCTGCACGACGGTTGTGACGAAGATCGATTAAAATTTGAGATTACACCAGCAGGTGCAATTAAACACACACAGTCCGGTCTGTGCGCTCACAATCAATTTATGGGCGAAGGAAATGGAACTAAGCTCGTTCTTTACCCCGGGTGCGAAGATGCGTCAAATAGACTGTATTATTCAAAGGTTTAATCCTCCACGGAGTCTCAATACCAAATGCAGAGTCGACTCCTTCTGAACATTGTAATCTGCTAGTGTGCGTTCGTCGTCGAGCTGTTTTCCTGCAAAAATAAGGCGCTGCTGATCGGGAGGAATTCCCTCCTTGTCTTGAATCTTAGCCTTGAGGTTTGCGATGGTATCACTGGACTCAACCTCAAGAGTGATGGTCTTTCCGGTGAGCGTCTTTACAAAAATCTGCATTTTACTTTACTACGCACTTATATTTTAACTACATTCACCGTATGAACCTTTCTATTGAGTTGAGGGTTGCGTCCTCCTCCGGAACCAGGGTTATAATGTTCTCTGTGATACCTCCACATGGCATCCGATCCTATTCTAAAATTTTTTCGTATAGGAGCCTTGTAATAAAAAACACAATCCTCTATCTTATTTGATTTGCTCGTGTTGTCTAGAACAAGACACTCGTAATTTTCAGTGCACGCATTCATAACTTGATTGAATAATTCGAACGTAGGAAAGACTCCAAAAAATGATTTCCAGAGTCTTTCCCTATTCTGAATCACATTCTCTCTTAGAACAAACACGTAGTCTACGTTTGCTCTGAGATCGGGACTCAGATCCATACAGTATTGCATGGTGAGCATGAAAAATATCTTCCAGTGTCTGCCATTCATAAAACACTGTCGTATACAGTGATCTTTCATGAACGATTTGTTGTACATGCAGTCATCCAGAAGAATGAACGCAGGAGATTTTTTATTGCTCGATACGAGTTTCTTCTGTCTCTCTATAACCTTCTCGATGACTTCTTTATTATAATCTCCGTAGATGAACAGGTCCGGGACAAACTGTTTGTAATAGTGATTACCCTCCTCTGTTGCAGACATGACAACACCCACTGGAATGCTACGTTTGTGATACAGCATATCAGTCACGAGCGTAGACTTTCCGGTTCCTCTCTTACCTATGAAAACACACACTTTGTCATCTGCAATCTTAGTAGGATCGAACTTTTTCAATTGAATGTTCATCTTAGTAAATTCGATCAATTAAAAAATTTAAAAAAATACACACCAACTTTAAGGATGGTTTATCTCGCGTATGAAGGACTTCAAAATATGTTTCTCACAGAGTCACCTGAGTTTACACACTTCAGAACGGTGTATACGAGAGACTCTCCGTCGATCAATCAAAACTTTGAGATTCCGTTCGATCAGAATTTACCACTTCCAGGTGATACGCTCATATCCACTCTGCCACAAAAGGGAGATTACATCACCGGAGTATCTCTAAAATTGATCTTACAGAGTATAACACCGCCGTCGGATGTTTGGAACTGGCAAGAAACTTCTTCTCCGGCGGGCTTTATTTACGGATACAGCTCTACAGATACTCTACTTTTCATAGTTTCACTCAACGGAACTGCACCAGTCACAAATCTTACGAATTGGTATACAAAAAGTACAGAGGACCTAACTATAACGGCCACGTCGGATAACAAATTTCAGTTCACATATAGTTCTGATTCTGTAGGATATATCGTCTTCTCGGACAAGTTAACAGCTCAGCTCTTTGGTTTCGTTTCGGAATACGTAAACTTATTTGGAGGATACGTCAGAATTAACATCTCGCCTGCATCTGCGACGTTTTCCAGTCAAGTTACTTTTCAGGAATGCGGATGGCTCAAAGGACCTGTGGCTTACACGAGCGGTAAATCGTATATCGATGACATATGCTACAAATTTATAAACTCTGCGAGTCTCTACATAGGAAAGCAGCTTATACAACAGTTTGACGGAACGTACATAAAGATAACCAAACAACTTAACGGATCATATAAAAATCTTCCTGTTCTCAAACTTCTCGAAGGAAACACGAATACTGTCGACTTTAACAGAGTTTATTACATGAAGATACCGTTCATTCAAATTCCGTTCCACGCTCTAGGGCGTCAGGATGTTCAGGTGAGAGTAGACACGAATCCGTTCGAAGCTTTTAATTTTTACGCATCGCTCATCGTCGACTATTCAGTCTTTCCAGAAGGACAGCTTCCAAGAGTGTACACAATTCCCATAACACAGGTATCATTCTTTAATCGCACTACTAAACTTGACGTCAAAGGACCTTTGAAACAGATTTTTAGCGCAGAACCTTCAGACGATTTCGTATTAAAATTCAATGGAGAAGTGTTCTGTGATTCAGATTACAGCAACGTATCTTCTTTCGAAAATCATTTTAACATTTCTCCGATAGCAAAGACCGTCGTGTTCAACAATCCCATAAATATGAGTAGAATACGAGATCAGGAATTCATAACATCGAGTAACGTTCAAGTGTACACAGAGTCCATAAACATACTTCAAATTTCAAACGACCTGTGCGGTATCATGTACGGTCAATACGAATTGAGCAACTTTCCGAGACTCACCGGAAACGTGTTTGTAAATTCGTAACAATTATTATTCTAGATAGAATGGTAGTATGAAGAGAGAGTGCACACAGACCATAAAAGTATTGTTTCCGACAACTGTATTTTACAATTCCGACATAACAGTCGACATTCCACAATCAGGAGACATGATACGTCGCATTCGTCTCGTAATCGATGTCGATTCTCCAAACACAAAAGCAGAAGAAATAATCAGAGAGGCTGAATTTCTTCATAAGCACACAGTCCTCGAAAGACTTTACGGCGATTTCATGCACGTAGACAACGCAGTAAAGTCTAGACTTGAAAAGCAGGCAAAGCTCAGGGAACTACTGTGTATCGACTCACCAGGCAGAGTATACTTACATCTCCCGTTTTACGTTATAGAAAAAGGTTTCCCTGCAAACACCTCTCTCAACCAATTACGAATCTTGTTCGGAGACGGAGATCCTACGACACCCATAGAAGGATACTTGCTTATTGACTACGTGGTATCAGAAACTCTTCCCGTAACTCCGTACTTCCAACGACACAGACAGGTTCAAAAACTTCAAGTGACTACTGAAAACGCACAGACACTGACTCTGGACACGTATTTCGTGGGTCCAGTCTACGAACTGTATTTCACGGTGAGAAAAAAGGCGACTGGCGAGTACGTCGATGCCATAGAGAATATCAAGTTTCTCACGAACGACATGGAACGATTCAATCATTCAGGAAAGTATCTGAGATGTATCGAACCTCTGAAAAGACACGGTGGAATACCAACGGAACCTGTCTATGTATACTCGTTCAGCGTAGACCCAGAGAATACAGACGTTCCTTCCGGTCAGACGAACTTTCCAGAGAACCAGAGATTTATAATAACATTCTTGAAAAATCTAGAGACGTATACGTTTACCATCTTTGCACAGAGTCACAATTTCTATTACGTATCAGATACATCCAATGTAAAGCCAATGTTCGAGTCTACTGAACTCTTACTCAGCGCTAAAACTACGGAAACTTCTAATTTTGAACAGGTTCCGATGCTTGTATCTTATGAAAATTACGCAAACACTATAACAGTATCATACTCGAGCGATTATTACATCTCAAACGTATCTGTGTATTCTGAGGATCTCAACGAGTATACTATAACACCGACGCAGATTATTTTTAGTAACGTGAACACGCTAGACCTTGTAAATTCCGTGACGTTAACATTCTCTTCACCAAATTTCGGAGATAGAACGTGTTATCTGTTGCCCACGGGAAGCAGAGCCGAAATTCAAAGAATTCAACCAAATCTCGAAGGAAAAAACCCGACATATCTCGACGGAGGACAAAAATTTCACACTGTGAGTTCTAATAGTCTCAATCTACAAACTCTCACGAACGTCGGGCTTGTGATAAACTCTCTGAGCATCGATCAATATAGACACTTTAATATCAAATCACAGTTCAAGCAATCTGACGCAAACGCATCCATAACAGTCACTGGAATAGATGATATCATAACGAACACAAACATAGGTATATCGAATATGATCATGAAATACGACTCGAAATACAACTTGATCTATTATTCCACAATCATGGGAACAGTAGACGGAGTATACTCGAATTGTATATTCTGTAATACAGATTCATACTTTGATAGCGACGCCGTCGGCTTTTATCTGAAAGGTAATACTGGAATACCGGACCCTAAAGGAATTCCGTTCAACGGACTAGACCCCGGTGAACAAGGAATAGTGGCTCGAATTTCTGGAGGTGTTCCTGTGTACACGAAGAAGATTACAAACATACCTGGTGCGTACATCAACGAAGATATATCTCCAATTTTAGAAAACGTGTGTATAGATTCTTCGTATAATATTTACGTGTACGGAAGATCTCAAACAGGTCCTACATCCAATTCTAGAGGGTTTGTTTTTGGAAACGACGAACCCGTCTTATTTCCAACGTCTTATGCATACAAAGCATTTTTACTCAAGCTAGACAAGAACGGTAATACGTTATTTTATATTGTTTTTGACAATGTAAGTCCGTATGCTTCTTCGTGTATGACTCTAGATAGATCAGAAAACCCGGTTTTATTATTAAGGACGACGAACACGACGCTCATGTATAAAAATTCGAATACCGTTCCGACTTCTACCACGTTTGAAAACAATCAAATATATCTGATGAAATTTACCCCGTCTGGGGATCTTACGTGGATCACTAATACAAGAAATAACACAGATGAGTTTTACATGGAAACCCCAGAAACGATCATAGCAAAAGATTTCTTCGACAACATACATATATTTGGAAAATTTCTGAGTTTCGCTCCTACTTTTAATCGTTCCGTATACATGAAATTCGACTCTTCTGGTAACAGAGTGTTTGCCCGATTTTGGGACGGAAACGAATTCACACAGTTCACACCATTCCTCGACAGAGTGAACGGTGTTCTTTTTGTGACATATGCTTCTTCTGGAATCGTATATTTCAAAGATGCTGAAGGCGGTATATTAACGACACTTCCAGCTTCCACAAACTCGACATTCTTGATAGATAATCTTGGGAACATCACGACGACTCCGCAACCTAATCTCGTAGAATTTTTCAAAACCATCAACGACCCATATGCAACTCCGTATTACGATGTAACGTATTTCGAGAATCCATTCCTCGCAAATATATTCTCAGTATCTGCGTCTCTAGGAACTTTCGAGATTTCTACGAATACGTTTCCGGTTGAAGTTTCGTGGGACGCTGTAAATTACGAATACGCGAATCTATATTATCATGGTCAGACGTCCACCGAATATATTTTCAAGACACAGACTGCACTCTCATCAAATCTCATGCTTATACAACCAGACGCATGGTTCTCAAATACGTATTCTTTCAAAGTTCTCGTGGATGGATTTTACGGAAATACTCAATACAAAGAGACAACACTTGTAGTTCCAAAGAATCCAACATACGCAAATATTTACTCTATAAGTTCTTCTCTTGGAGCCTTTGATCCTACCGCGCGTGCGTTTCCAGTCACAGTTTCGTGGAATGCAGAAGATTACATTTACGCAAACGTGTATAGCAGAGACGAGAACGAAGTTTCTTTTACACAACGAAGCAATGTATTTTCCCCGACAAGTTCGAATATTGTGAACATAGTTCCTACCATCGGAAGATCGAACACACACACGTTACAAGTTGAGGTATTCAATATAAATAATCCTCTTCCACTCCCTACGAAACAAGGAGAGATTGCGATTCCCAAGTTTCCAGACTACGCGACGATATCGTCCACGACTTCCGAACTCGAAGCATTCAATGTCGCGAACCGTGCGTTCCCTGTGAGAATAAGATGGACCGCCGAGGACTACCTCTTCGCCAACGTCTTCTCCAAGTCCCAGACGGACACGTCCAACACTCTTCGAAGCATCCGCGGGTCCGCGGATACGTCGAACGTTCTCTTGATCACTCCGACCATCGGATCTTCGAACCTATACACGTTCCGAGTCGAGGTCGCAAACACGTACAACTTGCCCGTCACCGACCCACAATTTTCTCAGTCATCACTCTCTATTCCCAAGTTCCCGAATTACGCGACTATTTCGAGCATAACAACATCTGTTGGCGCTTTTAATGTGGACAACCGCGCGTTCCCTGTGACTATAGATTGGGACGGAACCGCCCAGGACTACCTCTTCGCAAACGTCTTCTCCAAGTCCCAGACGGACACGTCCAACACTCTTCGAAGCGTCCGCGGGTCCGCGGATACGTCGAACGTTCTCTTGGTGGCTCCGACGATCGGATCTTCGAACACGTACACGTTCCGTGTCGAGGTTGCTAATATCTACAATCTACCGAGCGACATCCAGTTCGCATCGAACACGAACACGGTCATTCCCAAGTTCCCGAACTACGCGACGATTTCGAGCATAAAAACATCTGTTGGCGCTTTCAATGCGGGCAACCGCGCTTTCCCGGTGACTATAGATTGGGACGGAACCGCCCAGGACTACCTCTTCGCAAACGTATTCTCCAAGTCTCAGACTGACGCGGATTACACTCTCAGAAGCGTCCGAGGATCCGCGGATACGTCGAACGTTCTTCTGGTGGTTCCTACCATCGGCTCATCGAACACTTACGCTTTCCGAGTCGATGTCGCAAACACGTACAATCTACCGAGCGATATCCAGTTCGCATCGAACACGAACACGGTCATTCCCAAGTTTCCAGACTACGCGACGATATCGTCCACGACTTCCGAACTCGAAGCATTCAATGTCGCGAACCGCGCGTTCCCTGTGAGAATAAGATGGACCGCCGAGGACTACCTCTTCGCCAACGTCTTCTCCAAGTCACAGACGGACACGTCCAACACTCTTCGGAGCGTCCGCGGGTCCGCGGATACGTCCAACGTTCTCTTGATCACACCAACCATCGGATCTTCGAACCTATACACGTTCCGAGTCGAGGTCGCGAACACGTACAACTTGCCCGTCACCGACCCACAATTTTCTCAGTCATCACTCTCTATTCCCAAGTTCCCGAACTACGCGACGATTTCGAGTATTACTACGTCCGTGGGATCCTTCGATGTCGCGAACCGTGCCTTCCCTGTGACTATAGATTGGGACGGAACCGCCCAGGACTACCTCTTCGCAAACGTCTTCTCCAAGTCACAGACGGACACGTCCAACACTCTTCGGAGCGTCCGCGGGTCCGCGGATACGTCCAACGTTCTTTTGATTGCTCCTACGATCGGATCTTCGAACACGTA